>Ga0187893_10000737_pt1 | contig 83960 bp, 72 predicted proteins | sample MA1701074metaG_FD_139574 | JGI IMG/M metagenome (GOLD analysis project Ga0187893, IMG submission 139574) | White microbial mat communities from a basaltic lava cave in the Kipuka Kanohina Cave System on the Island of Hawaii, USA - MA170107-4 metaG ... | reverse complement strand
TGACCGAGCTGCCGCTCGGCGGCCGTGACGCGCAGTGGAAAGTCGCGCACGCGGTGGCAGTGGCGGGTGCGTCCGCATATCGCTTCACGCGGATGAAGAGCAGGAGCAACGACAGCCGCCCGGCATTGCGGCGCATTGCGCTCTCCGTCGACCGCGCCGCGCGCAAGAGTGCCGCCGCCGGCCTCGAGCACGGCCTCGCGGTGACGCACGGCGTCGCCCTCGCCCGCGACCTCGGCAATCTGCCGCCCAACGTGTGCACGCCCTCCCACCTCGCCGACGAAGCGCGCGAGCTCTCGCGGCGCTACCGCATGAAGCTGACCGTGCTCGGGCGCGAGGACATGGAGCGCCTCGGCATGCGCACGCTGCTCGCCGTCGCGCAGGGCAGCGCCGAGCCGCCGCGGTTCATCACCCTCGAATACCGGGGCGGCCCCAGGAACCAGAAGCCGGTTGCGCTCGTCGGCAAGGGCATCACTTTCGACACCGGCGGCATCTCGATCAAGCCGGCAGCCGATATGGACGAAATGAAGTTCGACATGTGCGGGGCGGCGGCCGTCCTCGGCACGCTGAAGGCGGCAGGCGAGATGCGACTGCCGGTCAACCTCGTCGGCGCGATCCCTTCCACCGAGAACATGCCGGGCGGGCGCGCCAGCCGCCCCGGCGACATCGTGAAGAGCCTCTCGGGCCAGACCGTGGAGATCCTCAACACGGACGCCGAGGGCCGGCTGATCCTGTGCGACGCTCTCACCTACATCGAGCGCTTCCGGCCGGCCGCGGTGATCGACGTCGCCACGCTGACCGGCGCCTGTGTCATCGCGCTCGGGCACGTTGCCACCGGCCTCTTCGCCAACGACGACGCGCTTGCGCGCGAAGTCATCGCGGCGGGCGAAGATGCCTGCGACCGGGTATGGCGGATGCCGCTGTGGGACGACTACCAGGAGAGCCTGAAGAGCAACTTTGCCGACTTTGCGAATATCGGCGGACGACCCGCCGGAGCGGTGACCGCGGCATGCTTTCTCGCGCGCTTCGCCAGGAAATACAAGTGGGCGCACCTCGACATCGCCGGCACGGCGTGGAAGAGCGGGAAGGAAAAAGGCGCGACCGGCCGTCCCGTGCCGCTGCTCACCCAGTTTCTCGTCAATCGGGCCGGGAGAAAGTGACGTGACGCAGATCGACTTCTACACGCACGTCGACGACAAGCTCAAGACCGCGTGCCAGCTCGCGGGCAAGGCATTCGCGCACGGGCTCAAGGTCACCGTCTACTGCCCCGACCGCGAGACCGCCCAGCGCTTCGATCGCGCGCTGTGGATGACGCCCGCGATCGGGTTCGTGCCGCATTGCGCGCCCGACGACCCCCTCGCCGCGGATACGCCCGTCATAGTCGACTGCACGGGCGAGCGGTTGCTGCACGACGAAGTGCTGCTCAACCTGCGTCCCGAGTGGCCGCCGTTCTTCAGCCGCTTCCAGCGCCTGATCGAGATCGTCAGCCTCGATGAGCGCGACCGCACCGGCGCGCGGGAGCGCTTCCGCTTCTACCGCGAGCGCGGCTACGAGATCCGCACCCACGACCTGAGCAGGAACAGTGCTTAGTGTCGAGCCCCGAGCCCTGGGACCAGGGGCGCGCAGCGCCATCCGACACCTCGCGCTCTTCGCTCAGCACCCGGCAGGCTGATGGCCGAGCAACCTGACCGCACGGACGAAAGCGACGAGCTGCTGAAACGCGCCGACGCCCTGCTGACGCGGCTGCGCGGGGCGGGGACGCCCGCCGCCGCATCCGCCGCGCCCGAGGTCCCGACGCTGACGGAAGCGGTCGCGCAGCAGGGGGCGGACCCCGGCATTCCCACGCTGACCGAGGTCGTTCCAGCGGAGCGGCTACCCGCCGCGACGCCCGCCACCGGCGAGGTCATCTCGCGGGTGCAGGCCCAGAATCTCGAGCACACGCTCTACCAGAAGTTGAAGCGCGACCTCGACCAGCAGATCGCCCAGGTCATGCAGGACCGGTTCATGCCGGACATCGGAGCCGCGCTCGATGCGGCGCTGGCAAAGATCAGCGTGGATATCAAGGCCGACATGAGCGACATGGTGCGCGCCTCGATGCTCGATGCGGCGCTGGCAAAGATCAAGGCCGACATCGACGGCATGGTGCAGGCCTCGATCGAGGAAACGCTGCGCGCGCAGCTGAAGAACCTGCGGGACGCGGTGGACGCCGGGACGGCGCTGAAGGAGGCAAAGGCGATGGCCGCAGGGCCCGCATCCGCGGATCCGTCCTCCTCCGCGGCGGCGCTCGCCAAGACCTTCGAGCCGGCGGCGATCGAAACCCGCTGGTACTCCACCTGGGAGCAGAACGGCTACTTCCGGGCCGGCCTCGACGAGTCCAACCCGCGCCGCTACTGCATCCTGCTGCCGCCGCCCAACGTCACCGGGACGCTCCACATGGGGCACGCCTTCCAGCACACGCTGATGGACGCGCTCACCCGCTATCACCGGATGCGCGGCCACAACACGCTGTGGCAGCCGGGCACCGACCACGCGGGCATCGCGACGCAGATCGTGGTCGAGCGCCAGCTCGAGAGCGAGGGCAGTTCGCGGCGGGCGCTCGGCCGCGACGCATTCATCGCGCGCGCCTGGCGCTGGAAGGAGGAGTCTGGCTCCGCCATTACGCGCCAGATGCGACGGCTCGGCGCGTCGTGCGATTGGGCGCGGGAGCGCTTCACCATGGACGAGGGGCTCTCCGCCGTTGTGACGGAGGTGTTCGTGCAGCTGCACGAGAGGGGGTTGATCTACCGCGGCAACCGCCTCGTCAACTGGGACCCGGTGCTGAAGAGCGCAGTGTCCGACCTCGAGGTCGAGTCCGAGGAGGAGGACGGGACGCTGTGGCACATCCGCTATCCGCTCGCCTCCGGCGCCGACTTCCTGGTGGTCGCCACCACGCGGCCGGAGACCATGCTGGGCGACGTCGCCGTCGCGGTACATCCCCGCGATCTCCGCTACCAGGCCACCATCGGGCAACAGGTGCTGCTGCCCCTCACCGGCCGCAGGATACCGGTGATCGCCGATGAGGCGGTCGACCCGGAATTCGGCACGGGCTGCGTCAAGATCACTCCGGCGCACGATTTCAACGACTTCCAGATCGGGGGGCGGCACAGGCTCGAGCTGAGGGCGATTTTCACGCCGGACGCACGTATCAACGACGACGCGCCCGCCGCTTACCGCGGGCTCGACCGCTACGAGGCGCGCGAGAAAGTCCTCGCGGACCTGAAGGAGCAGGGACTGATCGCGGAGGCGACGCCGCACAAGTTCAAGGTGCCGCGCTGCGGGCGCACCGGCGCGGTGGTGGAGCCGATGCTGACCGATCAGTGGTTCGTGAAGATGGACTCGCTTGCGAGAGCCGGTCTCGACGCGGTGGCGAGCGGCGAGGTCCGCTTCGTCCCGGAGAACTGGACCGCCACCTATAACGACTGGCTCAACCGGATTCAGGATTGGTGCATCTCGCGGCAACTGTGGTGGGGCCATCGCATCCCGGCGTGGTACGACAGCGAGGGCACCATCTTCGTCGCGCGCACGAAGCAGGAGGCGCAGGCGCGGCACCGGCAGGCGATGCTCGAACGCGTGCGGGCCGGCGCAAGGGTCACGTCATCCGATCTCCGGCAGGACGAGGACGTGCTCGATACCTGGTTCTCCTCCGCCCTGTGGCCGTTCTCGACCCTCGGCTGGCCCGCGGACAACCCGGCGCTGCGCCTGTATCTGCCCTCCTCGGTGCTGGTGACCGGGTTCGACATCATCTTCTTCTGGGTCGCGCGCATGGTGATGATGACGCTGCCGTTCACCCGCAAGGTGCCGTTCCGCGAGGTCTACATCACGGGCCTCGTGCGCGACGCCGAGGGCCAGAAGATGTCGAAATCCAAGGGCAACATCCTCGATCCGCTCGACATCGTGGACGGCATCGGGCTCGAGGCGCTCCTCGAGAAGCGCACCGCGAACCTCCTCGACCCGAGGCAGGCCGAGGGCATCGCCGAGACGACGCGCCGGCAGTATCCGCAGGGCATCCCCGCGTTCGGCACCGACGCGTTGCGCTTCACTTTCGCGAGCCTCGCCTCCCACGGGCGCGACATCAAGTTCGACCTCTCGCGCTGCGACGGCTACCGCAACTTCTGCAACAAGCTGTGGAACGCCGCTCGCTTCGTGCTGATGAACTGCGCGGGGCGCGACACCGGGATCGACGAGCAGCTTCCGCTCGAATTCTCGGTCGCTGACCGCTGGATCGTGAGCCGGCTGCAGCGCGCCGAGGCCGAGGCCCGGCGGGCGTTCCGCGAGTACCGATTCGACAACCTTGCGCGCGCGATCTACGAGCTCGCGTGGGACGAGTACTGCGACTGGTACCTGGAGCTCGCCAAGGTGCAGCTCGCGGCGGGAGGCGAGGCGGCGAGGCGCGCGACGCGCCGCACCCTCGCACGCGTGCTCGAGACGATCCTGCGGCTCGCGCACCCGGTGATCCCGTTCATTACCGAGGAGCTGTGGCAGAAGGTCGCGCCGCTCGCCGGGAAACACGGCCCCTCCATCATGCTCGCGCCCTACCCCGAGCCGCAGCCGGAGCGGCTGGACGAGGCGGCGGAACGGGAGATCGCGCTCTTGAAGGACCTCACCAACGCCTGCCGCACGCTGCGCGCCGAGATGAACGTCGCACCCTCGCAGAAGCTGCCCCTGCTGATCCAGGGCGACCGCCGCCGTCTCGAGCTCTTCGCTCCCTACCTCGTCGCGCTGGCGCGGCTCGCCGACGTCGTCATCGTCGAGGGCGCGCTGCCCGCGGCCGGCGCGCCGGTGTCGATCGTCGGCGACTACCGCTTGATGCTGAAGATCGACGTCGATATGTCCGCCGAGCGCGAGCGGCTGCACCGGGAACGCCTGCGGCTCGAGGCCGAGATCGCGAAATGCGAGGCGAAGCTCGCCAATCCCGCGTTCGTCGAGCGCGCCCCGCCGCTGATCGTGGCGCAGGAGAAGGAAAGGCTCGCGCGCTTCCGGGACACGCTCGAAAAGACCAACGAGCAGCTGCAGCGGCTTTCTCGATAACGCGTGACCGATCCCGGTGCCCGGCTACCGGTACTTGGCGGGATCGAAAGGCACCTTGCGCCCGACGAGGCTCTCGAGCAGGATGAGCTCGGCGTCGGTGTGGTTGATGACCGGCGCTTTCTCGATCATCCGCGGCACGCCCTTGGGGTAGATGTAGCGCGGCTCGTCGTGGTGCCGGGTGCGCACCGATTCCGCCGCGGCGGGGTCGTCCACCGGCGTCAACTCCGCCTCGCCGTAGCAGGTGCAGACGTAGGTGCGCGCGCCGTCGAGCTCGACGTAGATGCCGGTGCCGCGGATCCCTATCGCCGCCGTCGCCGTCCGGATCCGCTTCTCCTTTCCCGGCCCGAACACCGAGAGCAGCGCGCCGGTCACAACGCGCAGGGCACTCACCAGCGATGACGTCGCGTCCCCGCTCGACTCGATGCGCGAATGCGCCCGCACCAGGAAGGCGTCGGCCCCGACGACGGCCACGAGCTCGGCGTCGCGCCCGGTCGTGATGACATCTCCCGGCTTCACCGGCATCCCCCGCCGGGCGGGCTTGCCACTCACCTGCGCATCGCCCCGCACCCGCGCGACCCCCGGGAGGACCGCCCCCTGTGCCAGCGCCCGCCGCAGCTGTGCCATGCCCGATGCCAGCGCTGAAGCGCTCACTGCCATGCGCGCGAGCCAGGTCCTGCGCGAGAGCTTCCTCATGGTTTTGGTATATTACCGGAGCCGCTACTGCGAACCGTTCCCAGGGAGGACCGCATGTTCGATGCCATATCCATACCTTTCGGCGCCAAGATGCTGCTCAACACGGTGAAGCTCAAGCCCGGCGTCAGCCTGGACGATGTCGAGATTGCGATCGGCGAGATGTGCAACGTGGTAAAGGCGGCATACGGCGGCGACAAGGGCGGGTTCATCGCCGGGCAGGTCTTCCGGTTCTCGGGCTTCGTGTCCGACGAGGGCTCGCTCGGCACGACACGGGCCGAGGACCATGTCGCGATCGTGACTTACTGGCGCACCTACGAGGACCACGAACGATCGCACGCGGACCAGCTATTCCGCGCCAAGTTCTCCGCCCTGCTCGAACTGTGCTGCGAAACACGGGAGCTCGGCTACGAAATGCTCTGGCAGGGCGAGTCGGAAACCCGCACGGCGGTCGAGGCCTCCGCCGCCCACAGCTCCTGACCCCGGCGCCGTCGCCACGCCCGTAGCGCGCCCGGCCGGCCCTGGCCCGGGCTAGCTCTTCTTCATGAAGAAGACGAACTCGGCGTCGGCTTTCTCGGAGGCGAGCAGCGGGTTGCCGGTCTGCTTGGAGAACGCCGCGAAGTCCTTGACCGCTCCGGGGTCGGTCGCCAGGACCTTGAGGACCTGGCCGGACGCCATGTCGGTCAACGCCTTCTTGGTGCGCAGTATCGGCAGCGGGCAGTTCAACCCGCGCGCGTCGAGCTCCTTGTCGAAATGCATCGCTATCCTCGCCGTGCAGGGAATCGGAGTTTAACCCAAATCGACCCCGCCGCGCCGCCGCCCGTTTCAGAAAACGCTGACATTGCGGTCGAGCAGCAGCTGCGAGAGCCTCACGTTCGCCTTTACCAGCCGGTCGACCAGGAGCTCCAGGAACGCGCCGTGGAAATGATGCCGGCACAGCTCCGAGGCCCTGCCGAGCGTCTCGGCCCGGATCTCGATCACGGCGATGTCGGAGCGCGCCACGATGCTCGCCGAGCGCTGGAACTTCTGCTTGCCGAGGTAGGCCATCTCGCCGAAGCACTCGCCCGCCGCGAGCACGTTCAACTGGCGCTCCTGCTTCATCACCCGGACCTCGCCGGAGACGAGGATGAAGAACGACGAGCCGATGTCGGTCTCGCGGATCAGCACGGTTTCGCGCGGGTAGCGGTTCCAGCTCGCGATGCGCAGCACCTCCCACAGCTCGACGTCGCTGAACTGGCGGAAGAACTCCAGACCGCGCAGCGTATCGAACTTTTCGCTCTCGGCGAAGCCCTGCCCGGGCTTCTCCTCGGAGCCGAGGGCGGTGGCGAGATCGTGCGCGAACTCCTCCCACGTCTGGTAGCGCCGCGCGGTGTCCTTCTGCAGCGCCCGCGTCACGATCGCGTCGATGCGCGGGGGAATGTCGGGGCGGACCTCGATCGGGGACGGCGGATCGATGTTGATGATCTGGTAGATCATGCTGTAGTTGTTGGCGCCCTGGAACGGCAGCCGCCCGGTGAGGAGCTGATACATCACGACGCCGAGCGAGAAGATGTCGGTCTGGTAGGTGAGGGCGAGCTCCTTCACCTGTTCCGGCGACATGTAGGCCGGCGAGCCGATGCCGCTCACCTGCGTCGTTTCCCCCGCCTGCGTCAGCGCCGCGCCGAAATCCGAGATCTTGATGTCGGTTTCGCCGGCGAGCAGGATGTTGGCGGGCTTGATGTCGCGGTGGATGACGCCCTGGTTCGACGCGTATTGCAGCGCCTTGGCGCACTTGTAGACGATCTCGACGATGCGCCGCACCGGCAGCAGGTTGTCGTGGTGCGTGTAGGGCTCGAGCGTCGTCCCGTCCACGTACTCCATCACGATGTAGCTCGTGTCCTCGCCCGCCACCGCGTCGTAGATCGCGGCGATATGCGGGTGGGAGAGCTTGCCGGCGAGGGACGCCTCGGTGACGAAGAGCTTGCGGTAGCGCCGGCCGTACTCCTGGTCGCCGAGCGCTTCGGGAAAGACGACCTTGATCGCGACCTGGCGGCCCTGGAACGGATCGTACGCCCGGTAGACGGCGCTGGTCGCGCCCTTGCCGAGCTCGCTGATGACCTCGTATTTTCCGATCTTCTGCGGCGCCGCCGTGAAGGCCGAAATGGCGCCGGGGCGCTTGTTTTCCATGCCGCAAGATACCACACTGCAACGCTCGCCGAGGCCGCGGCGGAGGACCCGCGACTCCGCGCACGCGGTCCGGCTGCGGCACCGGTCACGCGCCGAGAATCATGCGCACCGCGATTCCGAGCGCCGCCATGACGAGCACCAATTCCACGAGGCCGCGGTGCACGCGGAATGCGAGCACCGCCGCAAGGAGCGCCAGCGCGGATGCCTTGAGATCGAGCGTCGCGGGATCGAACGCGTACCAGCGCAGCGGGCCCGCGTGGACCTCCTCGACCCGCGCGAAGAGCACGTGCAGCACGAACCACACCGTGAGGTTGAGGATCACGCCCACGACCGCGGCGGTGATGGCGGCGAGCGCGCCGGAGAGGCGTTGATTCGAGCGCAGCTGCTCGATGAAGGGCGCGCCGGCGATTATCAGCAGCATGGGCGGCACGAAGGTGACCCAGGTGGTGAGCGCCGAGCCGATCACGCCGGCGGCGACCGGCGAGAACGGCGCGGCGTCGCGGTACGCGCCGAGAAAGCCCACGAACTGGGTCACCTTGATGAGCGGCCCCGGCAGCGTCTCGGCGAGACCGAGGCCATCGACCATCTCCGGCGCGCTCATCCAGCGATAGGTCTCCACCGCCTCCTGCGCCATGTAGGCGAGCAGCGCGTAGGCGCCGCCGAAGCTCACGACGGCGAGCTTCGAGAAGAAGATGCCGATGTCCACGAAGACGTGCGCGGAGCCGAGCGCGATGGCGGCAGCCGCGACCGGCGCCCACCACAGGACGAGCCCGATCGCCGCTGCGGTCGCGGCATGCTGCCAGCGCCCCGGCATGGGCACCGCCGCGGCTTCCGCCCCGGCTTTCAGCCCGAGCGCGCCCGGCGCCGATCGGGCAACCACATAGCCGGTAACGGCCGCGGCCACGACGATCAGGGGGAAAGCCAGATCGAGGAAGAAGATGCCGATGAACGCAAGCCCCGCCAGGGCCAACAGCAGCCGGGTCCTCAACGACCTGCGGCCGATGCGTATCAGCGCCTCGACCACGATCACCAGCACGGCAGCCTTGATGCCGAACAGCGCGCCGTCCACGACCGGGATGCCGCGACCGAGCACGTAGAGCAGGCTCATGGCGAGCATCACCAGCGCGCCGGGAGCCACGAACAGGATGCCCGCGGCGAGCCCCCCGCGCGTGCCGTGCAGCAGCCACCCGGCATAGGTCGCGAGCTTCTGCGCCTCCGGACCGGGCAGCAGCATGCAGAAGTTGAGCGCGTGAAGGTAGCGCGGCTCGTCGATCCACTTCTTCTCGTCGACGAGAATCCGGTGCATCAGCGCGATCTGGCCCGCCGGACCGCCGAATCCGATGCAGCCGATCTTCAACCAGACGCGCAGCGCCTCGCCGAAGGGCACGGCCGGAACCGGCGGTGTTGCCGGTGGATTCGTCTTGTCCAGTTCAGCTCCCCTGCCTGCGCCGGTGTACCAATATCCAGAGGGCGATAGTAGCCGAAAGCAGGGTCAGCGCGATCCCGGGCCGCAGCCACGGCGGCTCGTATTTCAGCCCGACCGTGTGCCGGCCGGGAGGAATGGCGACCGCCCGGTGGCGACCGTCCGCGCGCAGGAGAGCCGCCGGCTTGCCGTCGACCGTTGCGCGCCAGCCACGTGCGTGGGTCGAGCGCACGAGGAGCCATCCGGGGCCGTCGCTCTCCGATTCGTAGCGCTCCTCGTCCGTCAGCCGGGAAAGAACGCGCGCGCGCGCGCTGCTGCAGGCTGCGACGCGCAACGCGTCCGGATCCTCGAACGCGACATCGCGGCGGGGGTCCCAGGTCGCAGCGTGAGGCATCAGCGCCGCCGCGACCCGCGTCCGGGCCCAATGCGCACGGCACGCGACCAGCACGCGCGGCCAGGGTCGCTTCAGCTCGTAGACATGCAGGGCGAGCCCGGTCAGCCCGACCGCCACTGTTCTGCGCAGGTCGAGCTCCGGATGCTCGAGGGGATCGAAGCTGAGGACGCGGCTCACTGCGGCATGGCGGAGCAGCGGCAGGAACTCCCTCGCGTCGCCCGGATCGTATCCCGTCCATCCGAGCGAAGAGAGCAGCGGACTCAGGCGCGTGCGATCCTGCGAGCCCGCGGTTTCCACCCGGTTCATGAGGTTGTTGTACGGTTCCAGCTGCTGGCGCATCGCGTACGTCAGCGACAGGTCGGAGTCGGGCTGGCGCGTGTTCAGCCACGCGAGGAAATTGCGGCTCAGGCTGACGGGAACCGCGAAGGCCCGGCCATCTCCCAGATCGTCCAGGCGCTCGGCCGCAATCTCCGGAAGCAGGCGGAACACCAGCGGGCTCGCCTGATGGTTGAGTCCCACGCCTGCGCGCGCCAGATCCGCTGCCACTACCAACACCAGCAGCATCGCCGCGAAGGGGGGGCGCAGCCGCGACCGCAGCGCGGCGATCGCGATGCCGAATCCGAGCAATCCGGTCGCCGTACAGCGGGCCGCATCCCCGGGAAGTATCGCCGCCAGCTGCGCACGCGCGGCGGCATCGAGCTGGAGCAACCCGGCAACGTGATCAGGCGCGATCCAGCTCGCCGCGGCGATGCCCGCGGGCACAAGGAGGCCGATCGCGGTTATCACGGCGAACAGGCCCCAGCCGTCGCCGGCGGCCAGCCGGTCAGCGCCGCGCCCGGCAAGCAGAGCCGCGCAAATATGGACGAGGAACAGCGCCTTGCTGGGCGTGCGGAACGCGTTGGCGAGCGGCAGGTCGTGCAGGAGGGTCCACAGTCCCCCTGCCGGTCCCAGTGCAATCCACGCTCCGAGCGCCGCTATGCCGGCGAGCGCGATGCGCTCGCGCCGGGGCCCTTTCGCCCCACCGGCAACGGCGAGCGCGATCACCAGCACGCCGAGGTAGATGCTGAGGAAATAGGGCGTGCCGCCTCTGAAGACGGCGTCGCCCCACCAGGTCTCGATCGGCCGGGCGAGCGCACCAAACAGGTTCGGCACCAGGAACTGGAACAGCGCGAGCGGCGGCAGCGCCAGTCTGCCCGCCTCATCCGGGGAGAATCCCGCCCCGCGCTGGGTCTCCGGCAGCACTCCGAGCGTGACGGCGACCGGAACGCCCGCGAGACCGACGCCCAGCAGCAGCGCCGCAGCGAGCCGGGCTGCCGCAGCGCCAGCCGCGGGCGCGGGTTCGTCTACGCGCGTGTCGCGCCAGAGGGCGAGCAGTGCCCCCAGCGCCGCGGCCTGCACGACGATTTCCAGCGCGAGCGTGGTGATGCTCGCCGCGAGCGCAGCCGCAGCGCCGGCAATCCACCGTCCGCCGCGGCTCGCGGCCCGCTCGCACGTCAGGACCACGAACGGCGCCAGCGCGAGCGCCTGCAGGAAAATATAGAGATTCAGGGCCGAAAGCGCGAAGCCGCCGATCGCATACACCGTGCCGCAGACGAACGCCCCCCGATGCGACATGCCCCGCGAGCGGCCGAGGGCGTAGGCGCCGAGCGCGGCGAGCGGCAGATGCAGCGTGAGGAGCCAGGACACGAACTCGGGGCTCGCGTCGAGCACGTGCAGGAGATCGAGCGGATAGAACGAGGGCAGCATGAACTCGCCCTCGTGCACGTAGGGATTCCAGAACGGCAATCGTCCCGCCGCAAGCTCGCCCGCCTGGAACTGGCGCAGCGGCAGGAACGTGAGCGAGATGTCCCGGAAGTAGTAGGTCCACTGCGGGAGCGCGGCACCCGGATCGGGAAGCAGCGCGACCCCGCACAATCCCAGCAGCCACAACCCGGCAGTCAGGCGCTGTCGAGCGATTGTCATCCCGTTCTTGTTCATTCCGTCCTCACCCCCGCCCCTCTCCCAAGCGGAGAGGGGAGGCTCGAGCTTTCCCTTCTCCGCCCGGGAGAAGGGGAAGGGATGAGGGATAGCTCCCTGCGTTGCTCAGCGCCTGCCGGCCTCGCGTCGCAGCTCCTCGTCAAGCTTGCGCAGCTCCCTCAGGCGCGATTCGGAGCTCGACACCTGGTAGAAATCCCCGTCGCCGCTCTTCAGGCCGATTTGCAGCTGCTCCACCGCCGCCGCGAGATTTCCCATGCGGACATAGGCCTCCGCCTGCGCGCGGTGCTGGGCGAGCGGCTTCCCGAGCACCGCGTAGCTGCGCGCCTGCAGCAGGTACAGCCGGTAGTCGTTGGTGATCAGCTGCAGCCGCGCCTCCACCACCCGCAGCCCCTCCGCCGGCCGATTGGCCTGCAGCAGTGCATTGGAATACTCGTAGACCAGGGCGCGATACGAGGGATAGGTCTTCAGCGCCGCGCGCAGGCAGGGGAGCGCCTTTTCGGGCCCGTGGGCCCGGTACGCGAATTCGCAGGTCAGGGTTTCCACGATCGGGTTCGCCGGCACGAGCTTGCGCAGGGATGCGAGCTCCGTTTGCGCGCGGCCAAAATCCCGGGTGCGCAACAGGCTTGCGGTGAGTCCATAGCGGCTCGCGGCCTCGCTCAGGAACCTGCGCTCGGCAAGGCTCTGCTCGAAGAGGGCGACGGCATCGCGCGGGGCGTCGAACTGCGCCCTCAGCTTCGCGCGGATCAGCTGGAACTCGAGGCTGTCCGCAACCTGGCGGTAGCCGAGCTGCTCCGTCCGGTTCTGCATGTCGGCGATGCGCTCGAACGTGAGCGGGTGCGTGCGCAGGTAGGACGGCGCCCCGCCCTCGTAGACGCGGGTCGCGCGCTGCAGCCGCCCGAAAAAGCTCGCCATGCCTCGGGGATCGAATCCCGCCTGGTCGAGGATCTGCAGGCCCACCCGGTCGGCCTCGCGCTCGTTGTCGCGGGTGAAGTTGAGCTGGCTCTGGATGGCGCCGGCCTGGCCGAACGCGAAGGCGGCCTCGGCCGCCTGGGTGCTCGCGCGCGCGAGCAGCAGCGCGGCCGCGAGCGTCGCGAGCGTGGCGACGCTGCTCTGCTTCTGCTGCACCAGCATGCGCGCGATATGGCGCTGGGTCACGTGCGCGATTTCGTGGGCCAGCACGCCCGCGACCTCCGATTCGGCCTGCGCGGCGAGGAGCAATCCGGTATTGACGCCGATGAAGCCGCCGGGCAGCGCGAAGGCGTTGATCTGGGCGTCGCGGATGAGGAAGAACTCGAAGTCCTGGCGCGACTCGGTGCTGCGCGAGGCAAGCCGGTTGCCCAGGCTGTTAAGGTAGTCGGTCGCCTCCGCGTCGTCGTAATAGGCGCGGTCGGCGCGGATTTCGCGCATGATGGCTTCGCCCAGCCGCCGCTCCTGCAGGGGCGTGAATCCCGCCTGCGCGACATCGCCGAGGTCGGGCAGCCCCTGGGCAAGGACGCCGGAAACGGCGATGAACAGGGAGGCGAGAAGTGCGCGTATCCTCATGGTGATATGATAATTCGGATGCGCGGGAGTTCCTATCGCGGGAACCGCGCAGCAATCCGGAACTTGAGAAAGCTCACGCATTTCGACGCGCGCGGACAGGCGCGCATGGTCGACATCGCCGGCAAGGGCGTCACGCACCGCGTCGCGCGCGCCGCCGGCCGCATCCGCATGCGGCCCGCGACGCTGAAGAGAATCGCCGCCGGCACCGCGCGCAAGGGCGACGTGCTCGGGGTTGCGCGCATCGCTGCGATTCAGGCCGCAAAGCGCACGGCGGATCTGATTCCGCTCGCCCACCCGCTCGCGCTCACTCACGTCGGCGTGGACTTCGTGCTCGAGCGCAAGGCCGGCGCGGTCCGGTGCGAGGCGACCGTCGCCACTACCGGGCGCACCGGAGTGGAGATGGAGGCGCTTACCGCCGTTGCCGCCGGTCTGCTCACGATTTACGATATGTGCAAGGCAGCCGACCGTGGCATGCGCCTCGAGAGCATCCGGCTGCTCGAGAAAAAGGGGGGCAGATCAGGTCATTGGATCGCCAACGCGCGCTGAACCTCGACCCCGCTGCCGTTCAGTTTTTCTTATGGGCCGATAAGGAACAAGCGATGGACGGCGCGCACGGACGCGCACTAATATCGAGAGCTGGATACTTGTGAGGGAGGCGGCGGCGCCTGCCCGGAGTCTCAACCGAAGAGGATGATCGTCCATGAACGAGCTGCGTAGAACCTTATTGAAACTGACCGCCGGGGCGGGCGCGCTGGCGGCCGCTTTTTCCGCGGGCTTCACCGCGCTGGGCGAGGCGCGCGCCGCGACTTGGAACACGGCCGGTTTCCAGTCGAAGTCCCTCGCCGATGTCATGAAGAGCCTGGGCGCGACCGGCGCGGAGGAAAGCAGGGACATCGTCATCACCGCGCCGGACATCGCCGAAAACGGGGCCGTGGTTCCGATCGCGGTTACGAGCAAGCTGGCGAATACCCAGCAGATCTCGATCGTCGCCGAGAAGAACCCGTTTCCGCTGGCGGCCACATTCGACGTCTCCGGGGGCGGCGAAGGCTACGTCTCGGCGCGGATCAAGATGGGCCAGACCTCCGACGTTTGGGCGGTGGTCAAGGCGGGCGGAAAGTACTACACCGCCAGAAAAGAAGTGAAGATCACCGTGGGCGGCTGCGGTTGATCAACCCCTCACCCCTTCCCCCTCCAGCCCTCACCCCCGCCCCTCTCCCGGGTGGAGAGGGGAGGCGCGAGATCCCCTTCTCCCCTTGGGAGAAGGGCATGGGATGAGGGATGGGAGAGGGCAAAGGGACAGCGGCAAATGGTTCATCGACCATTTGCCGAAGACTCGATAGGAGAGGACGGCATCATGGCTGAACCGATGAAAATCCGCGCGATACTCCAGGGCGACGTTGCCGACGTGAGAATACTGATGATGCACCCCATGGAGACCGGCCAGCGCAAGGACGCCAAAGGCGAGATCGTGCCGTTGCACTTCATCCAGAGCGTGGTGGTCACGCACAACGGAAAAACCGTGCTCGACACGCAGTGGAGCCAGGCGGTCTCGCGCAATCCGTTCCTGGGGCTGCGCATCAAGGGCGCGAAGCCGGGCGACAAGATCGGCGTGACCTGGGTGGACAACAAGGGCGACAAGCGCACCGACGAGGCGACTGTTGCCGCGCCCTCCTGAGCGCGCTTCGACACGACAACAACGGAGGAGGAACCATGGCGATTGCACGCGGCGGAGTTGCTGCCGTAACGTTCGTGTGCCTTGTTGCACCGGGTGCGGCTCTGGCCCAGGCCCAGGCGGACGACCCCATGGCCGTGGGACGCCAGATGCTCATGGAAGACAACCCGGGCGAGTTGTGGATCGAGCGGGGCAAGAAGCTGTTCTACGAGAAGCGGGGCCCCAAGAAAGCGTCACTCGAGCAGTGCGATTTCGGCCTGGGGCCGGGCAAGCTCGAGGGCGCGGCCGCCCGGCTGCCGCGCTATTTTCCCGACACCGACAAGGTTCAGGACCTGGAGTCGCGGTTGCTGACCTGCATGGTGCAGCTGCAGGGATTCAATCGCGACGCCATCGTGAAGAGCGCTATCAGCCGCCCGGCGAGCGACGGCTCCGATATGGAGGCGCTCGCGCTCTACATTACCTCCCGGTCGAACGGAATGAAAGTGAACGTCTCGCTCCGCCACCAGAAGGAGTACGACACGTACAAGGCCGGCGAGTATCTGTTCCACCGCCGCGCCGGGCAAACAGATTTCGCCTGCGTGCAGTGCCACGGGGAAGCCGCGAAGCGCATCCGCCTGCAGGATCTGTGGCACATCGACAATCCGAAGCACATCGGGGAAGTCGCCAGCACCTGGCCCGCGTATCGTGGCGCGCATTTCGTCGTCCGCACGATGCAGTGGCGGCTCTACGACTGCTTCTGGCAGATGCGCCTGCCCGAGCTGAAGTACGCGTCGGATACATCCATCGCGCTGACCACTTATCTTCAGTACCGGGGCAATGGAACCGTGATCAAGGTGCCCGGATTCAAGCGCTGAGGCAGAGAGGCGAATATGGGAAAAGCATGTTTGAAATGGACGACGCTGGGTTCCCTGGCGCTGTTGCTCGCCGGCTGCGCGACTTATCCCGATCCGGCAACCACGCGCCAGCTGGGGGAGAAAATGGTGAGCGAGGATTTCACCGCACCCGCACCTGCGCTCCTCAAGCGCCTCGTGCAGGACCGGTCGCAGCAGATATGCAGCAAGATCGGCGGCGCCCAGTTGACGCAGCAGGAAGCCGCCGAAGTGGTCGAGCTGGCGCGGGCGTCGATGAAGTACCCGGCCTCCGGGAAGCTCGTCGGTGACTGGAAGATCGGCGACAAGCTCGCGCACGACGGCGCCGGCGACCGCATCCAGGGCGGAAGGCTCGAGAAACGCAAGGAAAACGGCGGGCTCTGCCAGAACTGCCATGCCCTCGCCCCGGGAGAGATCAACGTAGGCAACGTCGGACCGAGCCTGACCGGCTACGGCGCACAACGCGGCAGTTCCGAGGCCGTCGCGAAACTCACCTACGAGCGCATTTACAACGGATGGGCCTACGCCCCCTGCTCCAACATGCCGCGGCTCGGGGCAACCGGGCATCTGACACCGGATCAGATCACGCACCTGGTGGCATACCTGATCGACCCGGCCTCTCCGATCAACAAGCGATAAAACGGGCGCGAGTGCGCCGTTTTATCTGCGCGCGTTCGAACGGACGATCGAAGCGCCGTTCAACGCGCGCTCCGGAAACGATCGCGCTTCATGTCGATTTCGCGGCGTGAGTTCCTGCAGATGCTCGCGGTCGCGGCGGCGCACGGCATGCCGCTCTCGGGACGCGTCGCGGAGACGCCGCGCGGCGACGTGCTCTACGACCTGCCGGGACCGCGCGGCAACGTCACCCTTCTCCACCTTACCGACTGCCATGCGCAGCTGCTGCCGGTCCACTTCCGCGAGCCCGACGTCAACATCGGCATCGCCGGCGCGCTCGGCAGGCCGCCGCACCTCGTCGGCAACGCGCTGCTCAAGCACTTCGGAATCGCCCCGAAAACGCGGCTCGCGCACGCCTTTACGTATCTCGATTTCGAGAGCGCCGCACGCAACTTCGGCCGGGTCGGCGGCTTCGCCCACCTCGCCGCGCTCGTGAAGCGCTTGCGCGCGCAGCGCCCGGGCGCGCTGCTGCTCGACGGGGGCGATACCTGGCAGGGCTCGGGCACCGCGCTGTGGACGCGCGGGCAGGACATGATCGACGCGGCCAAGCTGCTCGGGGTCGACATCATGACCGGACACTGGGAGTTCACCTACGGCGCCGCGCGGGTTGAGGAGGTGATCAAGAACGACTTCGCCGGCAGGATCGAGTTCGTCGCGCAGAACGTCCGCACCGCCGATTTCGGGGATCCGGTGTTCCGCTCGCACGCGATCCGCGAAGTGAACGGCGTGCCCGTCGCCATTATCGGCCAGGCGTTTCCCTATACGCCCATCGCCAATCCCCGCCACTTCGTGCCGGAATGGACCTTCGGCATCCAGGAGGAAAGCCTGCAGAAGGTGGTCGAGGAGACGAGAGCGAAGGGCGCGCAGGCGGTAGTGCTGCTGTCGCACAACGGCATGGACGTGGATCTGAAGCTCGCCTCGCGCGTCACCGGCATCGACCTCATACTCGGGGGACACACGCACGATGCCGTGCCCGGGCCGGTATCCGTCGCAAACCGCAGCGGAAATACGCTCGTCACGAACGCGGGGTCGAACGGCAAGTTCCTCGCAGTGGCCGACCTGGAGGTGCGCGGCGGCAAGCTGCGGGAGTGCCGCTACCGGCTGCTGCCGGTATTCTCCAATCTCATCAAGCCGGACCCCGAGATGGCGGCGCTGATCGGCCGCGTGCGCAAACCTTACGCCGAGCGTCTGTCCGAGAAACTCGCCGTCACCGAGGGGCTGCTCTACCGGCGGGGCAATTTCACGGGCACCGTCGATCAGCTGATCCTGGACGCGCTCATGGAAGTAAAGGGGAGCGAAATCGCCTTCTCACCCGGATTCCGCTGGGGCACCACGATACTCCCCGGCGAGGCGATCACGATGGAGCACGTGATGGACCAGACCGCCGTGACTTATCCGTATACCACCGTAACCGAAATGTCCGGGGAGACGATCAAGAGCATTCTCGAGGACGTGGGCGACAATTTGTTCAACCCGGATCCTTATTACCAGCAGGGCGGCGACATGGTGCGTGTGGGCGGCATGCACTACCGCTGCGATCCGACGCAGAAAATCGGAGCACGCATCAGCGGCATGACGTTGAAGGGCAAGCCGATCGAGGCCGGGAAACGCTACAAGGTCGCGAGCTGGGCGCCGGTCGCGGAAGGCGCGAGCGGCGAGCCGGCGTGGGAGGTTCTCGCGCGCTACCTCCGCGCCCGGAAGGTCATTCCGGCCGTCACGCCCAATCGCCCGGCGTTGACCGGCGTGAAGGGCAATCCCGGGCTTTCGGGAGCGCCCCGCTAGCGGGCATCCGCGCGCGTCGCCACGCGCAGCATCGCGTCGCGCTCCGCAAACCACTCCTTCGCGTACTCGCAATCCCGGTATCCGTCGAAGTAGGGCCCGCCCAGCGTGTAGTGCACGAGCGCGGCGTCCCGGCGCGGGGGGTTGTAGCCGACCAGGTGGTTCCAGCGGTCGGGCAGCGCGCCGATGAGATCCTCGCTCCCGAGCCATTTGAACTGGTGCAGCTCGAGCCCCGAGGCGCGGTTGACGTAATCCGGGGTCAGCGCGCGGCACGCCGCGTTGTTGAACAGCATCACGCTCGACCAGTTCTTCTTCTCGTACTTGCTCTGCGGCTCGCCCAGGAATTTCACTTTTTCCCTCGGCACGTGGTCGTGCTTGACCACCATCACCGCGCGGGCGTCGTCCCGCAGCTTCCAGAGCTCGCCGATGTCCGCGAGCATGAGCATGTCGCAGTCCATGAACACCGACCACCCGGCGAAACCGGAAAGATACGGCGTCAGGAAACGCGAGAACGAGAAATCGGTGCTCTGGAGGGGATGGCGGTCGCGGTTGAGTACGCCCCGCAGCTGCGAGAGCATGAGCGGCGCGATCGAGACCGGCTGCGAAGCGCGGGCCTGGATGCTGTAAGCGAGAACGCTGTAAGCAACCGCCTCGCGCGGATCGTAACCGATGAAGACGCGGATCATGCTCGAGAGATGTTGTCGGCGAAGGATAACATGCCCGCGCGCCGTATCTCCGACCGGTGGGTCGCGCAACGCGATCGGTGGGCGAAGTTGCGTGACATACGGCCGTGGCGTGCCTACCGGGCATGGGCTACACTCGCGTTCAACTGAAAACCGGGAGCAACATGACCCACCGCAATGTCCAGCTGCTGTTCGGCCTTTTCACGCTGTCCGGCTTCACCGGGCTGATCTACGAATCCATCTGGTCGCACTACCTGAAGCTCTTCCTCGGCGCCGCCTCCTTCGCGCAGTCGTTCGTGCTGGCGGCGTTCATGGGCGGCATGGCGCTCGGCGCCTGGATCGCGAGCCGCGCCAGCAGGCGCATCGGAAACCTGCTCGCCGTCTACGGCTGGATAGAAGCTGCGATCGGTCTCGCGGCACTGGTGTTCCACGAGGTGTTCGTGTGGCTCACGCAGGCTTCGCTCGACAGCGTCATCCCGGCGCTGGGCTCGCCGCTCGCGGTGGAAATCTACAAATACACGCTGTGCGGCCTGCTCATCGTCCCGCAAACGGTGCTGCTGGGAATGACGTTTCCGCTCATGAGCGGTTCCGTGATCCGGCGCAGCCCGGAGGCGAGCGGCCACCATCTGGCAATGCTCTATTTCACCAATTCGATCGGCGCGGCCGCCGGCGCGCTGGCCGCGGCGTTCCTGCTGCTCGGCTGGATGGGCATGCCGGGCACCATGCGCGTGGCGGGCCTGCTGAATCTCGCTCTCGCGGCGGTCGTGCTCGTCGTGGCGCGGGCGGGCGAGCCGCAGCCGCCCGCGGCAGTGCCCGCCGCCGGCGCGGCTCCTGCCAGCGCCTACCTGGTGCGGCTGTTCCTTGCGGCGGCGTTCGTCACCGGGGCGGCCTCCTTCATCTACGAGATCGCGTGGATCAGGATGCTCTCGCTTGTCCTCGGCTCCTCGTTCCAGGCCTTCGAGCTGATGCTGTCGGCCTTCATCACCGGCCTCGCGCTCGGCGGACTGTGGATCCGCCGCCGCATCGACCGCATCGCCGACCCGGTGCGCTTCGCGGGAATGGTGCAACTCGCGATGGGGCTGGCGGCGCTTGCCACCATCTTCGTCTACCACCAGAGCTTCGACTGGATGGCGTGGGTTCTGCGTGTCCTGCAGCGCGGTGAGGAGGCGTATCCGCTCTTCAACCTGTTCAGCCACGCCATCGCGTTTGCCGTGATGCTGCCGGCGACCTTCCTCGCCGGCATGACGTTGCCGCTTTTCACCCATGTCCTGCTGCGCGGCGGGCACGGCGAGCGCGCAATCGGCCAGATCTATTCCGCCAATACTCTCGGCGCGATTGCGGGCGTGCTGCTCGCCGTGCACCTGCTGATGCCTGAATCCGGCGTCAAGCTCACCCTGGTGCTCGGCGCTGCCGCGGACATCCTGCTCGGGGCGTGGCTGCTGCGCTATTCGCAGGCGGCATTCCGGCGCGCCCACGCGTTCGCCGCGCTCATCGCCGGCATGCTCGCCGCAAGCGCCACCGCCCGCGCCGGCGTGCTGGAGCACGAGCGGCTTGCGTCCGGCGTGTTCCGCTACGGCCGCCTGGGGGATGGTCAAAGCGAGGTCTTCTTCTATCGGGACGGCAAGACGGCATCGGTCGCCGTGCGACGCGACACCAACAACTCAGTCGGGATCATCACCAACGGCAAGCCGGACGCGGCGATCCAGATGGATCCCGACCGGCCGCCCACCGGCGACGAATACACGATGGTCGTCGCCGCCGCGCTGCCGTTGCTGATGAAGCCTGACGCAACGCGCTATGCCAACATCGGCTTCGGCTCCGGCCTTACGGCCGAGATGCTGCTTTCGCACAGCGCCCCGCGCGAAGTGGACACGATTGAGATCGAGCCGGCAATGGTGTCCGGGGCGCGCTCCTTTGTCCCGCGCGTCATCCGCCCCTATCGCGACCGGCGCAGCAACATCGTCATCGAGGATGCCAAGAGCTTCTTTGCGCGCCACGGCAAGCGCTACGACGTGATCATTTCCGAACCCTCGAATCCGTGGGTCAACGGCGTCGCAAACCTGTTCACGACCGAGTGGTATCGCGACGTGAAGCGCTACCTCGCGCCGGGCGGCCTGCTGGTGCAGTGGCTGCAGACCTACGAGTTCAACGACCGGCTGCTCGGTTCCATCCTGAAGGCGCTGAACGAGAACTTCGCGGATTACGAGATCTACGAGACGAACAGCGTGGACCTGATTCTGGTTGCCGTCGCCGAGGGCAGCGTTCCGCGCCCCGGTCCGCTGCCGGTCAACGAAGCGGCTTTCATGGACCAACTGAAGCGCCTCGGGATCACGCGTAAGGAGGAGATCGCGGCGTTGAGCGTTGGCACCAAGAAATTGATTGCGCCGTTTTTTGCGCCGCTGGGCTCGCCGGTCAACTCGGACTATCGCCCGATCGTGCAGCTCGAGGCGCCGCGTGCGCGCTTTCACGGCAGCCATGCAGGCGCCATTCGCGGCCTGGTGACGTCGCCGTTGCCCATCCGCGAAATGGCCAACCGGGCGGCTGTGACCTACCTGCGCGAGCCGCTACCCGCATTCGTTCCATCCCTAAACCTGCGGAACCAATCCGCGGCGCTGGAGATCGCGCGCGGACTACTTCAACGCCCGGCCGAACCCCTTGACACCGGGGACATGGTGGTCACCACATTGCTTGCGCTGAAGCGGCCCGGCGCGCTGTGCGGCGCCACGGTATCCAAGACCGCCATCGAGCAGCTGCACCGCGCGGCGGAGCTGACGCTCTCGAAACTGGCGCCGGAGCTGCGGCGCGCGCTGTGGATCGAGAGGCGCTGGCTCGGCTGCGCGCCCGGCAAGCTCTCGCCCCGGGTGTGGCAGCGGCTGGAGGTCTATGCCGCCATCGCTGCGCGCGACGCGCCGGCGATGCTCGCGCGCGCGCGCGAATTGCTCGAGCGTGGAGAAACGACCGAGGGCGGCGATGATTGGGGACGCTTTCTGCTTCTCACTGCGATGCTCGGCGCGCAAATCGCGGGCGAATCTGCAGAAGCCCTCCGCGTCTGGCGCGCTTACGGCGCCGCTTTCTACCCCGGGGGCGTAATCCCCGCCCACGTCGTTTTCGTCAACAATCTGCACTGAGGGCCCGGACAGGACCGGGCCTAACGCGACTCAGCCTCGCGGTGGCCCAACGCCCGCAGGCAGCGGCTCGCCGCATGCGTCCGAGCGCTCCCTGGGCTTGGCCGGCGGCAGGAGCCCGCGGCCGGGCGTGTCGAGGCGGCTCAAGCGGTGGACGGCGCCGGCGAACCCCAGGTTCAGCGCAAGCCGGTACTGCGCTCTCGCTTCATCCAGACAGCCCAGATTCTCCAGCGCGACGCCGAGATGATGGCGCGCTGTACCGGATTCCTTGCGCAGCAGCACGGCGCTCGCGAGGTGGGTTATGGCCTGCCGGTTTTCCTCGAAGTGAAGATGAATCGAAGCTCGCGCCATATGGCAGTCATAGGTTTTGGGGTATTCGGCAAGGCAGCGTTCCGCGGCCGCGATGGCCCCCTCGGCGTGATTCCGGTAGAGATACTCCCGGCCGAGGTGGTAGAGCGTCCGCGAGCCTCCCGGCACGGCCCGCCGCGGCAGTTTCGCGGCGGCATCCTCCCACAGCGTAAGGTTGCTGGAGAACGTGTTCAGCCGCTGATGGGCCTGGTAGAAAAGAAGCGGCAGCACCAGGAGCGCAGCCGCGCCGGCGACGCGAACGGGCACGCGGGCGAGGCCGGCGGCGAGCACGACCATCAGGCCCGGCGCCCACAGGTAGCTGCGGTAGAGAACGAACGGTTCCTGGAAGCGAATCGTCACGAACTCGGTGAAGAACAGGATCCACGGAAAAAGCAGCCCGAATCCCGTCATGCGGGCGAGCCCGCCCCGGCGCACCAGATACAGGCCCACCACTCCATAGCCGACGAATCCCGCCACGGCGATGAGCGCCAACGCCGGCGACCAGGTTCCGGCAAAATCGATTCGAAGGTCGATCGACAGGGCATCGCTGTCGGGAAATATCCACAACGCGAGATAGCGGAAGAACAGCCCGGCCTGCGTTACGGCACTCTCCAGCCAGGGCGACCCCAGCGCCGTTTGCCCGCCGATCTTGTCGATCTGCGCAGACACCACCCCGAAGTCCGGCTCGTAGGTCGCGCCGATCTTTCCCTTGACCAGTAATGTCACGAACGCCGCGGCAGGCACGCAGAGAGCCAGATAGAGGGCGGCATGGCGCAGCGCGAAGCGCCGCTCCACCGTCACGATCAGCCCGGCAACCACCGCCGCTACCGGCAGCATTATTGCGGTCTCGCGGGACAACACCGCGAGAGCGCAAACCAGGGCGGCGGAAACCGCGTCGGCGTGGCTGCGGCGCCCGAGCCCGCGGACGTAGAGGATGATCGAAACCAGGGCGAACAACGTTGCGAATACCGAACTGCGCTGGATCAGGTAGCCGGCGCCGTACACCGCGACGGGATGAATGGCGAATGCGGCCGCGGCGATGAACGCCGGTGCGTGCGCGGCGAGCCCCGCCGGCGGCGGCGCGGCGGAGCGCCGTGCCGCGTGGTGCTGGAGATCGAAGATCAGCTTGTAGAGCGCCAGCGAGCATGCGATGTGGAATGCCAGGCCCAAAATGCGATGCGCCTCCATCGTTCCCCAAATGACCTGGACGATGGCCAGCGAAAAATAGGGAGGCAGCCGTAACTCGAGGCCGAACGGGTGCGTCGCGTAATACGAGTGCAGCCGTCCGGAGAAGAAGCCGATGTCATCGAACACCGGCGGGTTGGCAAGGAACGGCAGGTAGAGGGCGCTCGCGAGGCCGGCGATGAGGCCGATGCCGACCCATACCGGAAACCGGCTCAAGGCGCTTGCAACCGCGTTCATGGGGGACAGAAAAAAAGAGGTACCCCGAAGGGTACCTCTTTCCAGAGCCAGTTGCTTCTTGTTAGATACCGCGGCAGGAACCCGGCAGGTATTTCGAGGGGAGGTCGGTGCCCCCTGTGCCTGCGCTGCCGCACGTCCAGCCGAAGAGGCCGGCACCCATGTTGGCAGCTGTAGTCGCAGGTGTTCCCGAAGCCGACAGCGGCACCAGTGACACGAACTTGCCGTTTACGTCCGTGTTGATGCCTTGGATCTTCGCCTTGATCAAACCGTTCGCATCGGTCGAAAGCTCCTGCACATACTTCGTGACGATGGGTTGCGGGCTGCCAACTTCACCACAGCCCCACAGGTTCTGCCCGGGAGGCGTGCCGCCGGTCTGATACACCTCGGTGATGGTCGTGCGACATGCGCTCATCGCCAGGATCACCTCGGACATCTTCGCCCGGACGGTGTAGTCCTGATACGCCGGCAGCGCAACCGCTGCCAGAATGCCGATGATCGCGACCACGATCATCAGCTCGATCAGCGTGAAGCCCTTCTGGAGGTAACGCATTTGGTGCTCCTTTCTCGAGTTAACTCTTGAAAAAACAAGCAATTTTCATTGCTCGCCCGGAAGAAAGAGCAAGGACTGTGCCAAACTCGGTCGACCCCGACAGACGTGACGAATTGCCGGATGCACTGCCTGGCATGAGTATTTTTTGGCTGCTTTCGCGAGCCGGTTCCTGGAGTCGCTTGCCGCACCGGTCACTATGTGCCAAAAAACGTCACCCCCGCGACCCGATCGCCCAAGTCAGTTTCGGTTTGCGGCGTCGACCAGGAAATTTTCCAGCGCCCGTATCGGTGCGAGGTCTTCAAAAAGCACGTGGCGGGATGCTGCGAAACGCTCACGGACCTGCTCGCGATATTCGTGATCCCGTGCGAGCCTGACCGCCAGCGCGACGTAGTCTTCTTCCGACCGCGCGATCAGCTCCGGCAGCCCCATTCGCCTCAAGATGCCGCTCGCGAGCCTGCCACGCATGAAACGCCCCTCCCGGGTCACGAGCGGCAGGCCGCATTCCACGGCCTGCACGGCAGTGTTGAAACCGGAGAAGCCGATGGTATCCAGAAAGACGTCGGCGCGTTTCAGCAGTCCGTAAAATCCCGGCCGGTGTTGCCACGGGATGAAACTGACGAAATCATCCAAGTCCAGCTGACTTTGGGCAAACGCGGCTTCAAGCCGCCGGCGCAGCTTGTCCCATACACGGTTGAGGGGGGAACTGAAGAAGACGAACCGGCATCGGCCCAGCGCGCGGGCGATCTCGATAATGACCGAATCGTACTGCGGCCCATACTTGAACGGCATGCCGGGGCAGATCAGCAGTGGGGCGTCGGTATCGATGCCCAGACCGCCCAGGTCAACACCGGCCGCGGCAACCGGCGCGGGCTCATAGAAGCATCCGAGATGAGGCAGCGCAACGAGCTGTTCGGTGTAGTTTTCCTGCGCGTGAGGCGGCTCGAAGCCTGCGGCAGACAGGTAATAATCGATTGTCGGCAGCCCCGTGGTCTCGGGGTGTCCCCAGGCGGCCGCCTGGACCGGCGCAAGCCGCAAGCTCGCGAGCCTTGCCGTCATCGGATCCATGCCGATTTCAGGGTAGATGAGAGCGTCGGGCTGCGCTTTGATGATGGCATCCACCCACTGCCGTAATCCGTGCTTTCGCTCCTCGAAACACGATGCGCGAGTCCTCGCAAATTGTGTTTCCTGGTCGTGCTCCACCCCCAGATAGAACGCATGGAGGCTGAAGCGCGCGCGATCGAGCTGCTGGAACCAGCCCTTGACCATGGCATTCCAGACCGAATGGTTCCGAAAATGCTGGGATACGATCCCGACACGGACAACGCCGGTGGAGCCGTGTTTTCGTGGCCGAGCGAACGCCTGTCGATCGAACCACCCGGCCATCAGTCGGGTGCAAAGCCTGCCGTAGCGTTGCAGCAGTTCGCGGTTGTTCGTCTCCTGATACGCGAGACCGAACGGCTGGTGTGCCCCAACGGCGTTCGCGCCCTGCTGCGCGCGGCTCGAGTCGAACCAGCGGTCCAGGCTGTCCAGTTCCGCTGCGAATGCCGACCTGCATCGCACCTGATCAGCTTCCGCGCCATAGACTGCCGGCAGCTGGGACATCGCGAACGCCCAGCGCGCGAGGGCGAATTCGGGATTGAGCGACACCGCTTTGCGAAAGAAGTCGAGGGACTCGTCGTGCCGGTCTTCGTCGTCGAACAGCTGCCCGAGGCAGTAGTACGCTTCTGCAAAATCGGGCTTGAGCTGGATGACCTTCTCGAAACAGCCGACGGCTTCGCTGCGCCGGCCCTGGTCCCGGTAGCCAATCCCCAGGTTGTAGTGGGCGTCGAGGAATTCCGGCCTGAGCTGCAAGGCCTGCCGGTAGCAGGCGATGGCGTCATCCAGCCTGCCCAGTGACCTGAAGGCATTGCCCAGATTGAGGCGCGCTGCCGGGAAATCGGGCCGGAGCTCGAGCGCCCTGTGGAAGCAGGCAATCGCCTCTTGTGCGGCGCCCTGGTCCAGAAGCCGGTTCCCCAGGTCAAAGTGGATTTCGGCGACGCGGGGAGCCAGTGAAACAGCTTTTCGATAGCAGGCAACGGCGTCCTCCGGCCTGCCCTGGGCTTCGAACGCCTTGCCCAAGCCGATTTGAGCGTCGACATAATCCGGCGCGAGCGCGAGCGCCTTCTGGTAGGCGGCGATCGCCTCGGAAAGCCGGCCCGCCTTGCGCAAAATGAGTCCGTAGTTATGCCAGGCGCCCGCAACGTCGGGCCGCTGCTCCAGCGCGATCTCCAGAGCAGTTGCCGCTGCAGCAAGGTTGCCCTGCAGATCGTGGACGTTGGACAGGACGATGCTTGCCTCGGGGAACCCGGGCTTGTGCTCGAGGGCGGTATTCAGCAATCGTTTGGCGCGCGCCAGCTCTCCGCGCGCGGAGAGCAGCTTGGCGAGGTTATAGTTTGCGTAGGCGTCTGCGGGATTGCACGCGAGCGCCGATTCGTAGGACTTGAGCGCGCCTTCGGCATCTCCTGCCGCCTCGAGACCTATGCCGAGGTTGAGGTGTGCTCTCGCGTAACCGGGGGCGGCATTCACGGCCCTGCGATAGAACTCGCACGCCTCGCGCAACTTGCCGTCGTTCTCGGCTCGATTGCCTTCCGCAATCAGGGAATCAGCGGCCTCGTGCAGCGGAGCCGGAGATGGAGCGCGCTGCGCGGGCTCCCGCCCGGAAGGCACCAGCCGCTTCAGCAACGCGCGCAGCATCGCGTTACCGGGCTCACTGGCTGCGCTCCCCGCTCCCGCACCAATGGCGCCACATCTGGCGGTAGGCCGCTTCCAGGTCCCGCACGAAGCGGTCCTCGTCCATGAGCGGCGACTGGCGCATTTCTTGGCGCAAGGACTTGCGCAGCCCGACGAGCGCTGGCTCGTCGCGGCCGAAATCCACGGCGAGCCGCACGTAGTCCTCGGCGGTCGCGGCGATCCACTCGCCGAGGCCGGCGGTCGTCAATACGCTGGCGGCGCTGCGCGACGATGGCCGGGTCCCGGCGACCGTGATCACCGGGACACCCATCCACAACGCATCGCAGGTGGTGGTGCCTCCGCTGTAGGGCATCGTATCCAGCGCGATGTCCACGGAGTCGAAGGCGCGGAAATAATCCTCGAGCGCAACGTACGGCAGGACCGAAATCCTCGCGCGGTCGACCCCGGAGCCCGCGAGATCCGCCACCAGGTCGCCCTGGGCGCGCCCGGCCTCTACGCCGAGGACCAACAGGCGGGAGCCAGGCAATCGCTCGAGGATCCCGGCCCAGAGCCTGCGGGCCGCGCGGGAAATCTTGAGCGCCTGGTTGAACGAACCGAAGGTGACGTAGCCATTGCGCGCGAGCGGGGGCGTCTCCGCGCACGCGGGCGACAGGAAGGGGCGATAGCACCACTGGCTGTGCGGGAGCCGAACCAGGGTCTCGGTGTGGTAACGGTCGGTGAGCCCCGGCGGATCGGCATGGCGGTCAGTGATGCGGTACTGGATGCGCGTCATCCCGGTGGTGTTCAGATACCCGAGCCAGGTCGCCTGGACGGGCGCCGGTTGCTGCGCGAAAACGGCGAGTTGCGGAATTCCCGCGTGCCCGCCCAGGTCGACCAGGATGTCGATCCCGTCGCGGTTGATCGCATCGCCCAGCTCGGAATGGGACAGCGAACCCGAATCCCGCCAGACATCGGCGCGGGACGACAACCGCCGCGTGTAGTCATCGTTCCGGCCGGTGGTCGAATAGCAATACACTTCGACCGCGGACCGGTCGTGGCGCTCGATCACGGGAATCATGAATAGCGTGACGACGTGAAAGCAGAAGTCCCCGGAGACGTAGCCGACGCGCAGGCGCCGCTCCGGGTCCCTCACGTTTGCGAACGGCGCGAATCGCGGTGGATGAGCCTGCTCGATGCGCGTCCCGAACGCCGCGTGCCTCGAGAAAAGCACGTCCTCGGCAATTCTCTCGGAACAGTTGAGCGCAAAGAGCTCCGCCGACTCGAGGTCGAAATCGCCGGGGCAGCGCTCGCGGGCGGCGCGATAGAGCGCGAGCGCCTCGTCCGCGCGGCACCGACCGAGCAGAACGCCCCCCAGCATGTGATAGGCGCGTGAGTGTCCCGGATCTGCCGTGAGCGCGCGGCGAAAGGCATCCTCCGCCTCCGCCAGCCGCATGAGCTTCTTGAGGACGCATCCGTAGTTGTAGAGCGCATCCGCCCAGTCGGGGCGCCGCGCAAGGACCCGCTCCAATTCCGCCACCGCCCCGTCCAGGTCGCCGCGCGCGTCCAGCACGTGGAACAGCGCGGCATGCGCCTCCACGAAGTCGGGGTTGCGCGACAGCGCGGCCCGCAGATGCAGTTCAGCCTCCGGCATCGCGCTGCGCGCGATCAGCATCGCGGCAAGGTCGTATCTCGCATCGGCATTTTCGGGTTCGATCGCGATTGCGCGGCTCATGGCGCTTTCCGCCTCGCCGAGCCTGCCCAGCTTCCCCAGCACGCCTGCAAAGAAGTACAGGGCACCGAAGTCATCCGGCTTGAGCCTCATCGCGGTCTCCAGCACCGCCGCCGCCGCGGTGAGATGTCCCTGCGACTCCAGCACGCGCGCGAGGACGACCTGCGCTTCCGGAAATGCGGGGCGGCTGCTCAAAGCCTGCCGCAGCAGCCGCTCCGCTTCCGCGGGCTCGCCCCGCGTGTACCGGAGTTTGCCGAGGTTGTAGGCCGCGAACGGATCCGCCGGGTCGATCGCCAGCGCCGCCTCGTAGGAGGATATTGCCGCCTCGGCGGCGCCAGCCGCTTCCAACCCGATGCCGAGGTTCAGGTGCGCCCTGGCGTAGCCCGGCGCTGCCCGCACCGCTTCGCGGTAGCGCCCGCACGCCTCCTCGGCCCTCCCCGCTTCCTCGGCGCGATTGCCCTCGGCAATCAACCGGTCCGCGGTTTCGCGATTCAACAGTTTTCGCACCTCAATCAGCCGCCCTGCGCGGAGCGTGGCTGAGCGTGACCAGGATCGCGAGTTCGTAGGTCCAGGATTCGATGAACTCCGGCGGATAGCCCGCCTCCTTCAAGGCCCACCGGAACTGATTTCCCAGGCGCGCTTTCTTGTAGACGTTGAGCGGGTGGGTGCGCGCGAACTTGCCGGCGCGGGCGAAGATCGCGTCGTGCGTGTTCCGCAGGCGTTCGGCCGCTTTCCGGGTGCGGGATTCCAGGGCGCCCGGGGGAACGCGCTTCACCAGCTCCGCGGCGATCGCGGCCGCGAGCTCGTCGACTTCCCGCGTCCGGAACCAGTCAAGGAAGCCCATGGCCGCGCCTCACCGGGGATGAACCACTCCCGGAGTACCCGGGAGCGGCCGCCGGAATCGACCTAAGCCGCGGGCGGCGGAACATAGCCGGGGATCTGGGTGAGGTCCACCTCGTCGACCTGGTCCGGGTCGAGAAACTGCCGCGCGTACTTTTCGTACACCTTCTCCCACATGAAGATGTCGAAGAGATCGGGATCGATGTGCCCGTTCAGCTTGAACTTGCCGAGGATGGTGAGCGACTCGGTCAACGTCTTGCCTTTCTTGTACGGCCGGTCCTTGGCGGTCAGCGCCTCGAAGATGTCGGCGATGCCCATGCAGCGCGCCTGGACCGACATCTGCTCGCGCTTGAGCCCCCGCGGATAACCCTTGCCATCCATGCGCTCGTGGTGGCCTCCGGCGTACTCGGGAACGTTCTTGAGATGCCGCGGCCACGGCAGCGACTCCAGCATCTGGATGGTGACCTCGATGTGGTGATTGATGATCTGCCGCTCCTCTGCGGTCAGCGTGCCGGAGCGGATCGTGAGGTTCCGCACCTCCTCCTCGGACAGAAAGTCGGCGCGCTCGCCCTCGCCGTTGCGCCAGCGGTAGCGCGTGGCGATCGCCTTCACCCGCGCAATGTCCTCGTCCTTCATCGCCTCGCTGCCGATGTTGGCGCGCCGCAGGAAATCGCGGTCGCTCTCGATTTCGCGGATGCCCGCCACCAGCTGCGCGTCGCCGACCACGTCGCGGCGCCCCGGCGCGAGCTTCTCCACGCGCGCCTTGAGCAGCGCGATCTCCGCCTCGCGCTTGACCACCTCGAAGCGCGTGTCGATGAGGGCGATCCGGTCGAATATGGTCTGGAGCTTGGTCGCCTTGTCCACGACGTGCACGGGCGTGGTGACCTTTCCGCAGTCGTGCAGCAGCCCGGCGATCTTCAACTCGTAGCGGTCGCGCTCCGTCATGGTGAAGTCCTTGAGCGGACCGACCTTGCAGTTGTCGACCGCCTCGGCCAGCATCATCGTGAGCGTCGGCACGCGCTGGCAGTGTCCCCCGGTGTAGGGCGACTTGTCGTCGATCGCGGCGTTGATCAAGCTGATGAAGGACTCGAACAGGTTCTCCAGATGGTTGATCAGCAGGCGGTTGGTCAGCGCGATCGCCGCCTGCGACGCGAGCGACTCGGCCAGGTGCTTGTCGGTATCGGAGAACGCGGCGACCTGGCCGGTCTGCGGGTCCTTGGCATTGATGAGCTGCAGCACGCCGATGATCTCCCCTTCATGGTCCTTCATCGGCACGGTGAGAAACGACCGGGAGCGATAGCCGGTCTTCTTGTCGAAGTTCTTGGTGCCGGTGAAGTCGAAACCTTCATCGGCATACGCGTCAGCAATGTTGACCGACCGGTCGTGATGCACGGCGTAGGCGACAACCATGGAGTGGACCGGCTTGCCGTCCTTGTCGAACAGGTTGATCGGGTAGAACGGGATCTCGACGCCGGTGGTGCCCCCCATTACAACGCCGAGGGTGTCGTTGCGCATGATCTCGAACTTGAGGGTCCTGTCCTCGGTCATCCGGTAGAGGGTGCCGCCGTCGGCGTGCGTGATGTCCTTCGCCGCGATGAGGATGCGCTCGAGCAGCTTCGTGATGTCCCTCTCCTGGGAGAGGGCGATCCCGATATGGTTGAGCTGCTCGAGGCGCTTGAGCAGATCGTCCGCGCCCCGGGCCCGACCGGGTTCTTCGACCATAGCGTGCACTACTTGATGCACACCGCGCGCACTTGCTGGATGTCCGTGCTTCCCTGCAGCACCTTCTCGATGCCGTCCTGCTTGAGGGTCCGCATGCCGTCCTCCAGGGCGGTGACCAGCACGTCCGCCACCCGTGAATGCTCCTGGATGTGCTTCTTGATGCGGTCGCTGCCGATCAGCAGCTCGTGCAGGCCGAGCCGGCCCTTGTAGCCGGTGTTGCCGCACACCTCGCAGCCTTTGGCGGTGTGGAGTATGAGCTCGCCCCGGTCAGTGCCGAATTCCTTCACCCACTCCTCGTACAACTTTGCGCGCGCGGCCTTGGGATCCTTCTTCCACTGTGCCGTGTTCTGCAGCTCGAGCGAGTACTCCTCCAGCAGCGCATGGATTTGCTCGTTCGTCGCGACGTGAGGCTCCTTGCACTTGCAGAGCCGCCGGGCGAGGCGCTGCGCGAGAACGCCGAGCAGCGCATCCGCGAAGTTGAACGGGTCCATCCCCATGTCGAGCAGTCGGACGATGGACTCGGGCGCGCTGTTGGTGTGCAGCGTCGCAAACACCAGGTGCCCCGTGAGCGAAGCCTCGATTCCGGTCGAGACCGTCTCCTTGTCGCGCATTTCCCCCACCATGATCACGTCCGGGTCCGCCCGCAGGAACGCCCGCATGGCGATGGCGAAGGTGAGGCCCGCCTTGGGGTTCATCTGCACCTGCCGCAAGCCTTTCTGCGTGATTTCGACCGGGTCCTCCGCGGTCCAGATCTTCATTTCCGGCGTGTTGAGGTAGCCCAGCACCGAATGCAGCGTGGTGGTCTTGCCCGAGCCGGTCGGCCCGCAGCAGAAGAACAGACCGTAGGGCTTGTCGATCTCCTGCTTGCACAGCTGCAGGTTGCGCTTGGAGAAGCCCATTTTGTCCAGCGGCATCGGCTCGCCGGCGGCGAGTATCCGCATCACGATGTCTTCCACGCCGCCCTGCGTCGGGATGGTGGCGACGCGCAGCTCGATGTCGAGCGGACCGAACTTCTTGAACTTGATCTTGCCGTCCTGGGGCTTCCTGCGCTCGGATATGTCGAGGTCGCACATGATCTTCAGGCGCGCGGCGATCGCGTTGCGGTAACTGCCCGGCACCGAGATGTAATTCATGAGCTCGCCGTCCTTGCGGAAGCGGATCTCGGTCTTGGCCTTGCCCGGGTAGGGCTCGACATGGATGTCGGAAGCGCCCTGCTGGTAGGCGTCGATAATCACCTTGTTGACGAGCTTGACCACCTCGTTGTCATTGGCCGCCGACGATATGTCCTCCATGCCCTCGACGACCGCGCCCTCGTCCTCGTCGAGCGTGCCGAGAATGTCGCCGATGTCGCCGGGATCGCCCCCCAGTCCCCCGCCGCCGAAGAGCTGGTCGAGCGTCTGGTCGAACTCCCGGTTGGTGATCACCCGGTAGACGATCTTGCTCTTGGGATAGATGTTGTTGACCACCTTCGCGGCCTTGATCCGCTCGGGGTCGGTGGCCACGACCACGATGCCCTCCCTGCTGTCCTCGACCGGGGCCCAGTGATTGGTCCTGCAGAAGTCGCGGCTCATGTTCTTGACGAGCTCGGACGACTTGATGCGGTCCGCCTTGAATGGCTCGTAGGGGACGCCGAAATAGGCGGAGAGCGCCTCGCCCAGCGCGGGGAGCTTGACCTTGAACTCCTCGATCAGCACCGTTTCCATGTCGAGATTCTTGCGCCGCGCCGAGCGCTGCGCGAGCTCGAGCTCTTCCGCCGAGATCACCGCGCTGGTGACGAGCCCGTCGTACTTGCCGCGCACCTGCATCATCGAGCCCTGGCGCTGGCGGAACGCGATCGCGAGCGTCTCGCACAGGTGCACCACGCCTTCTTCCATGGCCGGCGGGAACGTCGGGCCGCCCTTGTAGTTGATGATCTGCACCACGCCGATCAGCTCCTTCCCCTTGCCCTCGGTCACGGGCGCGACCAGCATCTGCTTGGTGCGGTAGCCGGTCTTGGCGTCGACCGCCTTGAGGAAGTTCAGCTGCGGGCTGTACGACTTCAGCTCCACGTCGTCGTAGACGTCGCGGATGTTGACCACGCGCTTGTTGGTGGCGACGAAGCCGGCGATCGACTGCTCGTTCACCGGCAGCTTGATGTCCTTGAACGAATTGAGCCCGGTCTTGACCTTGGAGACGATCGAGCCCCGGTCCTCGCTCGAGAGATAAATCGTCAACCGGTCGGCGTTGAACAGGCTGCACAGCTCCTGCGACAGCTCAAGGATGATCTCGTCGATGTTCTTCGTCGCATGGATCTTGTTGGTGACCGACTGCAGCTTGTGCTGAAAGTTCAGCTTGTCCGCCAAACCTTCATGGCTCGCCGGCTTGCTCTGGAGTACCGTGCTCATAAGGCTCCCCACCCGTTCAAGTTGCCGCCGCCGGCAGCCTTTCCCGATCCCGGCGCCATGGCGCACGGCCATTGTGCGTCAAGGCCGGGCGTTCTGCCCCGGAACTTTTCGAGTTCAGCGAGATTTGTGCCAGCGCGGTGTGATTTTCTACCGGCTTTGCTACTTGGTTTCGAAGCTCCAGGTGCCATCCCAGCCCGCCCCGGGCGGATGGACCCGAAATTGCGCGATGCGCCCGACGAACAACTCATACAATTCGCCGTCCGGAACCCTCTTGTGCAGGTCGCGTAGCAGCTCTTCGGCGCGGTTCCAGTCCTGCTGGCGGTATAGTCTAAGCGCCTGATTCCACACAGTAATTTCATCCTGCCTGGCCTGATCTACCTGCCCCTCCAGACCGAGCGGCTCGTATATCGTAACCGGCTCGTCCTTGCCTTTCACCCGCACCCGGTCGACCTCGCGCACGGCGATATCCGATATCAGCCGGCGCGTACCTTCTCCAATAATGATATCAGCCCCGTACTCCTTTGTGATGCCTTCCAGGCGCGACGCGATGTTCACGGCGTCGCCCATCGCAGTGTAGGCACGTCGCACATTCGATCCCATGTCGCCCACGCGCACGTTGCCGGAATTGACGCCGACGCCGATCGTGAGGGTCGGCCAGCCGCGCGCTGCGAATTTCTGGTTCAGGACTCTGCATTCCTTCTGCATGTCGAGCGCCGCCAGGACTCCGTTGCGCGCGTGCTGGGGATCGGCCACCGGGGCGCCCCAGAACGCCATGATCGCGTCCCCGATGTACTTGTCGAGCGTGCCGCGGTACCGGTTACGGATGATTGCGCTCATCACGGTGAGGTATTCGTTGATGTAATCGCGCAACACCCCGGGCTCGAGCGCCTCAGAGATGGTGGTGAAGCTGCGCACGTCCGAAAACAGAATCGTGAGGTCCGCCGCGCGTGGCTCCATGTCGTACTGCTCGGGGTCGCGCGCCATCTCGTCCACCAGTTCGGGCGGGACGTACTGCTCGAACAGTCCTTTGATCTGCCGCACGCCGCGCTCCTCGATGAAATAGCCGTAGGCCATGTTGAGCGTGAACAGCACCAGGATCATGACGAGGCCGGAGGCGAGCGGCAGCACGAGATCGGCGTACTGGAACACCAGAACGTTGGTCGCCAGCACCGCCGCCAGCACCGCGAGCGTCACGAGCGTGGAAACGAGGGGGCTCAACAACGGGAGCAGCAGGGCCATCGCCAGGCCCGAGGCAAGCAGCAGCACGAATTCCGCGTCCATTACGTACCGCGGTCGCTGCTTGATGTTGCCGTCGAGCATGCCCGAGATCATGTTGGCGTGAACCTCGACCCCGGGATAAACGGGATCCACGGGAGTCGCCCGCAGATCGAGCAGGCCCGGAGCGGTCGTGCCGACGAGCACGATCTTGCCCCTTAGTTCCTCCAAATCGATGCGCTCGTTCAATACGTCCACGATGGAAAAATACTTGAAGCTGCCCTTGTATCCGCGGTAGGGAACCAGCGCGGTCGCCTGGTCGTCCACCGGGATCCTCAGCGGCCCGACTTTCAGCCATTCGAGATCGGAGCCAGCTTGCCGCACGCCGAAGGCTTCATCCGGCGGCGACACCTGCAAGGGAGGCGAGCCGAGCAGCACGCGGATGATCGCGAGCGAGAACGGCTCATAGTAGGCCCCGTCGTACTTCGCCAGCATCGGCACGCGCCGGAAAACGCCGTCACGGTCCGGATCCGCGTTGATGTGGCCGCCGCTCGCCGCGGCCTTCTGCAATACGTCCAGGTTCGCCGTGTAACCCACCCACGATGTCGTCGTCACGGTGCGGCCCTCGAATGATTCCGACGTCAGAACCGGCGCGGGTAGCGTCCCTTTCTTCTGCAGCGTAGCGGGGTCCTTCTCCAGGACGTATCCCAGCACCACCGGCCGGCCCTGCATCTTGTTTGCGAAGATATTGTCGTATTCGAGCTGCGGCCTGCGGTTGGCGAACACCGACTGGAACTGTGGATCGTCCCTCAGTTCGCCCTTGGAGAGCCGATCGAGCTCGCGAATTCCCGAGGATTCGTCGCGCTCTGCGAATACCACATCGAAGCCGACGATGGCCACTTCGTACTTGTCGAACAGTTTGTCGAGCAGGAGCGCCAGGCGATCCCGCGGCCACGGCCAATGGCCCTCCCCGCCCTTTTCCCTCTCGGCGAGGCTTTTCTCGTCGATGTCGAGGATGACAACGCGCGTGTCCACGACACGCTGATCCTCGCGGCGCGGCATGGGGAACGTCAGCATTGTGTCGTAGGCGATTGCTTCGAGGGTATCGATCAGCGGCAGTGAATAATGCCTCACCGCGTGGCCGAGAAACACCACCACCACTGCGAGTCCGATGATGATCCGCGCCGGATGTTTCCTTAACGCCCCCAGCACCCTGGCTACTCCAATATCACGGGTGATTAATCACTTGCCGCGCCGCTGTCAGCCGCAGCATTGGCCTGCACCCCCGGAGAAAACCAAAGGCCGGACACCGGCCTGCGCCGATGCCCGGCCCCGCACAGTCACCCGCCCGGTAAGCGCACGCGCGCGGACGCGATGGCGGCTCTTCACTATCGCTTGAGGAAGAACTCCATCTTCACGCCGGCCAGCTCGATCACGTCGTGATCGTTCAACTGGTGGGCCTGCGCGTCGATCGCCTTGCCGTTCAGCACCGGAAAGCTCGCGCCCTCGACATGGGTGATGAAATAGCCCTGCGGGCGCCGCGTGATCACCGCGACCTGCAGGCCCGGCTTGCCCAGGGTCGTGAGGTTCTTGACGAGCTCGATTTCCTTGCCTGCGTTCGGCCCGGTAAGAAGCTGAAGCGCGGCGAGCGGCTGCGCATCGGCTGCTGCCGGTTTCGGCGTGGCGGCTGCGGGAACCGCCGCCCTCGGCATGGGGGGAGATGTCAGCGGGCCGGCGGCGGGCCTCGCCATGCCGGCGGGCGGCGACGTCAGTGGGGCCGCCGCCGCGCCCGGCCTCCCTGGCGAGGACTTCATCACCATCGTCCTCTCGAAGTCGTCCTGCGTCACCGGAGCGGCGGCGGCGGTAGCGAGTTCGACGACGTACTTCAGCTTGTACTTTCCGATCTCGATCACGTCGTTGTTCTGCAGGATGTGCTTCTTGATCGGGTTGCCGTTGACCAGCGTGCCGTTGGTGCTGCCCAGATCCTCGAGGAACGAGTCGTTGAGTATGGTGACGATGCAGGCGTGCTCGCCGCTCACCGCCAGGTTCTCGATCTGGATGTCGTTCTGCGGCCTGCGCCCGATCGTGATGCGCTCCTTGTCGAGAGGAACCTCCCTGATCACCGAGCCTTCCAGACTGAGAATCAACTTCGCCATTGTCGTATCCCTGTCTTCTATTTGAACCAAGCCTTCACTCTGTCCAGCACGCTGGTGCGCGCCGGGTAACGCTTCGCGATCCGCACCAGTATCACCGAGATGTTGTCGCGTCCCCCGTTGTCGTTCGCAAGCTGCACCAGCTGCTCGGCCGCGAGCGGCAGGTTGGCGGTCAGCGAAGTCAGGGTCAACTGGACATCCTCGTCGCTCACCATGTCGGACAGACCGTCGGAGCACAGCAGGTACAGATCGCCCGGCTGGACGGAGTAGGTATGGACCTCCGTCTCCACCTCCGGGTCGATGCCGACGGCGCGCGTGACCAGATTTTTGTTCTGGGAATGCCGCGCCTGCTCCCGGGTAATCATGCCGCTATCGATCTGTTCCTGCAACAAAGAATGATCGCGCGTGATCTGCTCCAGCGCGCCGTCGCGCAGCCGGTAGAGCCGCGAGTCGCCGATGTGTCCGACCGAGAGCCGGTCGTCGTGCCACAAGGCGACGACCAGAGTCGTGCCCATGCCGGAATAATGGGGCTGGCTCTGGGACGCCCGGTAGATTGCGGTGTTGGCGCGGGCCGCATGCGTCTCGATCAGCCGCTCCGCGTCCCCGCCATCGAGCGCCCCGGGCTTTCTGTTCGCGAGCGATTTCTTGATCTCGGTTCGAATCAGCTCGACCGCGATGCCGCTGGCGACTTCGCCGGCGTTGTAGCCGCCCATCCCGTCGGCGAGCACCGCGAGCCCGATCTCCGCGTCGGCAGCGAGGCTGTCCTCGTTGTGCGACCTGACCATGCCAGGGTGGGTGGCGGTCACGACCTCGAGCACGGAACTGAGATTGGGCATCGCGCCTCGGGACTACCAGTCGGCCCGGCAGAAATCGCGTCTTCTCATCCCTATTCCTGGGTTTTCTTATTATTGAGCGGGTTATCGCCGCCTACTCACGTATTTTACGATATTCGCGGAACCGAGGCGGTTTTTTCGGCGCGCGTGCGCCGCGCCCACGCCGGGATGCGGGAAACGACCGGAGCGACCCGCTCGTGAAGGCGGTGCCGGCCCGATGGAAATGCGAAGCGACTGCTAAGTGCCGAGCAAACTGCCGGACGCCAGTCCCGCCGCACGGGCAAACTCGCCGCCGGAGAGTTTTTTCCCTTCCTCCCCCCGCGCGCGCAGCACTTCGATCACGCCGCCCTGCGCGGTCACGCTGAAGCCGGCATCGGTGACTTCGGATACCTCGCCCACCTTGCCCTTGACCTCTGCGAAGCGCCGGAACAAGCGCTTGCGCGCGTCAAAAATCTGCAGCTTCTTGCCGTTGAAGGTCGTCCACGCGCCCGGCGCCGGGTTGGAACCGCGAATCAGGTTGTAGACGAAGTCCACGTGGCTCGCCCAATTGATGCGCGCCTCGGCGTCACGGAACCAGCCTTCGTAGCTCGCCCGGGACTCATCCTGCGTCGTTTCCCGGTGCTTGCCGGCGTGCACCAGGTCGGCGGCTTCGAGCATGGCCTTGACGCCCATCGGGAAGAGCTTGTTGAAGTAGATGTCGCCGAGCGTCTCGTCCGGCCCGATGTCGCATTCCTTCTGCAGCACGCTCGGCCCCTCGTCGAGCCCCTCCGTGGGGCGGAAGATGGTGAGACCGGTGCGAGTGTCGCCGCGGACGATCGGCCAGTTGATCGAGGACGGGCCGCGGTACTTCGGCAGCAACGACGGGTGATACTGGATCGTGCCGAGGCGCGGGATTTTCACCAGGGTGTCCGGCGCGAACTGCAGCACGTAAGCCATGATGCCCAGATCGGCCTTGAGGCCCTTCATCGCCTCGTGCGCTTCCGGATCGCGCAGGGACTTGAACTGGAACACCTTGAGCCCCTTTTCCTCCGCAGCCACCCGCAGGGGGTCGGCCTTGGCGCCGGGCTTCTCCGGCGCGCAGAAGACGCCGGCGACCTCGTCCTTGCGCGCCAGGAACGCTTCCAGCACCGCCTTGCCGAAGTCCTGCTGCCCGATGATCGCTATTCTCATGACATGATCTCCGTCCTAATGAAAGCGGCGCGTTGAACGGCGCGAAGCCGCCGTTCCAACGCGCCGCGAGCCGAGCGGGCGCGTGCGCGATTCCCTCAAGCGGCCTTCTTGGGCGGGTTGGAAAACGCCCCCGCCTGCTTCAACTGCGCAATCTTCTCCTCGCTGTAGCCGAGCACCTCCTTCAGGACGGTCTCGGTGTGCTCGCCCAGCAGCGGCGAGCGCCCGATGCGGGCGGGCGATGCCGAGAGCTTGATCGGCATGCCCACGTTCCACCACTTGCCGCGCTGCGGGTGATCGAGCTCGACCCACATCTCGCGTCCGCGCACGTGCTCGTCGTGCGCCAGGTCGTCGGTGCCCATGATCGGGCCGCAGGGTACGTCGAGCTCATTGAGAAGCGCCATCAGCTCGCGCTTGGTGTATTTCGACGCGAACTCGTTCAGGCGCTTCCACATCTCGTCCTGATTCTTGCGCCGCTCGCCGACGGTGGCGAAGCGCGGGTCCTTGGCAAAGGCCTCGCCGCCGACCTTGTTGGCGAGCGCTTCCCACACTGCCTCCTGGACTACGACGTAGAGGTAATCGTTCGGCCCGAGGGGCTTGCAATGAATTGCGTTGCCGAGCTGGCCGCCGCCGGAGTCGTTGCCCGCGCGCGGCACGTCACCCATCCCCTGCCGGGTCGGCACCGAATACTCCGTGAGGCCCCCGCGCGTGAGACGCTGGTGGTCGCGGAACTTCACGCGGCAGAGATTCATGACGCCGTCCATCATCGCCACCTCGACGTACTGCCCCTTGCCCGAGCGGTTGCGATGGTGGAGCGCCGCGAGGACGCCGATCACCATGTGCAGCCCCGTTCCCGAGTCGCCGATCTGCGCCCCGGTCACGAACGGCGGGCCCTCGGGCACGCCGGTGGTGCTCATCGCCCCGCCCATTGCCTGCGCCACGTTCTCGTAGGCCTTGAATTCGGCGTACGGCCCGCTCGAGCCGAAGCCCTTGATCGAGGCCATGACGATGCGCGGATTGATCTCGTGCACCTTCTCCCATGAGAAGCCGAGCCGCTCGATCACGCCGGGACCGAAGTTCTCGACGACGACATCGGACTTCCCGAGCAGCTCGGTGACGACCTGCTTGCCCTCGGGCGACTTCAGGTTCACCGTGATCGAGCGCTTGTTGCAGTTCAGCATCGTGAAGTACAGGCTGTCGGCATTGGGCACATCGCGCAGCTGCCCGCGCGTGATGTCGCCCGTCGGCGGCTCCAGCTTGATCACGTCGGCGCCCAGCCAGGCCATGAGCTGGGTACCGGTCGGCCCCGCCTGCACGTGGGATAGGTCGAGCACTCTTACACCTTTCAATGCTTCCATAGCGTCCTCACTCGTTGTCGTTTTCAGCCGCGAGATGAGCGGCGTCAGTCCGCTCGATCTCGCGGCCGCTTGAGCCGCGCGCCTGTCGCGTCGGCTCCAAGCGCTATCTCTTCTTCGCCGTCGGATTGAGGCTGGTAATGCGGCCGCTTTCGGTGCCCGCCGTCTCGTCGATCACGGCATTGATCAGCGTGGGCTTGCGCGAGCGGACGGCCTCTTCCATGCTCTTCCGCAGCTCGGCCGGGGTCGTGACATGAACGCCCACGCCGCCGAAGGCCTCCATCAGCTTCTCGTAGCGCGCATCCTTGACGAACACCAGGGGCGCCGGATCGCGGCCGCCGGTCGGGTTGATTTCGTCGCCGCGGTAGACGCCATTGTTGTTCATGACCACCACGCACACCGGCAGGTTGTAGCGGCAGATGGTCTCGACTTCCATGCCGGAGAAGCCGAAGGCGCTGTCGCCCTCGATCGCGATCACCGGCTCCCCGCTCACCACGGCGGCCCCCACGGCGAAGCCCATGCCGATGCCCATCACACCCCAGGTACCGACGTCCAGGCGCTTGCGCGGCTGGTACATGTCGACGATGCTGCGCGTGAAGTCGAGCGCGTTGGCGCCTTCGTTGACGAGATAGGCGCCAGGGTTGGCCTTGACGATGTCGCGCACGACGTTCAACGCGCTGTGGAAATTCATCGGCGTCGGGTTCTTGGCGAGGGTCTCGGCCATCTTCGCGATGTTCTTGTCCTTGCGCTCGGCGACGGCGCCGAGCCAGTCCGCCGAAGGCTTGCCCCAGCCCGGGCCGATGCCGCCGAGGAGCGCCGCGACGCAGGAACCGATGTCGCCGACCACGGGAGCGTCGATGCGCACGTTGCTGTCCGCCTCCTGCGGCGAGATATCGACCTGGATGAATTTCTGGCCGCCCCAGTCGTTCTGGCTCTTGCCCCCCCAGGTCTTGCCCTTGCCGTGCGCGAGCAGCCAGTTCAACCGCGCGCCGATCAGCATCACCACGTCCGCCTCGGGCAGCACGTAGGAGCGGGCGGCGGAGGCGCACTGCGGGTGCGTGTCGGGGAGCAGACCCTTGGCCATGGCCATCGGCAGATAGGGAATGCCGGTGCTCTCGATGAGCGCGCGGATGTCGGCGTCGGCCTGGGCGTAGGCCGCACCCTTGCCGAGGATGATGAGCGGACGCTTGGCGTCCTTGAGAAGCTCCAGGGCGCGCCGCACCGCGTCCGGGGCCGGGATCTGGCGCGGCGCGGGATCGACGACCTTGACCAGCGAGCGCTTGCCGGCTTCCGCTTCGAGGCTTTGCGGGAACAGCTTCGCCGGCAGGTCGAGGTAGACGCCGCCCGGACGGCCGGAGACGGCGGCGCGGATGGCGCGCGCGATGCCGATGCCGATATCCTCGGCGTGGAGCACGCGGAAGGCAGCCTTGCATAGCGGCTTCGCGATGGCGAGCTGGTCCATCTCCTCGTAGTCGCCCTGCTGCAGGTCGACGATCTCGCGCTCGCTGGAGCCGCTGATGAGGATCATCGGGAAGCAATTGGTGGTGGCGTTGGCGAGCGCAGTCAGGCCGTTCAGGAAACCGGGGGCGGACACGGTGAGGCAGATGCCCGGCTTCTGCGTAAGGAACCCGGCGATGGCGGCGGCATTGCCGGCATTCTGCTCGTGGCGGAACGCGATCACGCGCATCCCCGCGGCCTGCGCCCTGCGGGTGAGATCGGTGATCGGGATGCCCGGCAGACCGAAGATCGTGTCGATGCCGTTCAGCTTCAAGGCGGCGATGACCAGGCCGAAGCCGTCGGTCGTTGCTTCCTGCGCCCGTTGCGCGTCGGCAGCGGCTGCGGCGACGGGGTTCTCGACGTTACCCATAGCTCTCTCCTCGGGGGGGGGATATTCGATAGCTGCGTGAAAGGGCGACACCTACAGCCGCCCGCGACGGACGCAGCCTTGACCTCGGTCAATTTTGCGAGTTTATACCGCAACGGGAAACCTAGCCGGGTCGCGCACTTGCGAGCCCCGCGCGCAGCCGGCCCATGCCGGCGGAGATCAGCGGCCAGAACAGCGCGACCAGTGCGAGGCCGGTCAGGCCGCCCACCAGCCAGTTCGAGAAGAAGATCGTGAGATCGCCCTGCGAGATCAGCATCGACTGCCGGAACGAGCTCTCGGCCGCATCCCCCAGCACCAGCGCCAGCACCATCGGCGCGAGCGGATAGTCGAGCTTGCGGAAGACGTAGCCGACGACCCCGAACACCACCATCATCCAGACATCGAGCATGTTGTTCTTGACGGTGAAGGCGCCGATGGCGCAGATCACCACGATGACCGGCGCGATGATCGGGAACGGCACGCGCAGGATTGCGGCGAACAGCGGCACCATCGTCAGCACGACGATCAGGCCGGCGACGTTGCCGAGGTACATGCTGGCGATCAGCCCCCACACGAAATCCTTCTGCTCCACGAACAGCAGCGGCCCCGGCTGCAGGCCCCAGATGAGAAGCCCGCCGAGCAGCACCGCCGCGGTCGGGGAGCCGGGGATCCCCAGCGTGATCATGGGCAGCAGGGCGGAGGTGCCGGCGGCATGCGCGGCGGTTTCCGGCGCGACCACGCCCTCGAGCTGGCCGGTGCCGAATTTGTCGCCGTTCTTCGACATCTTGCGCGCGACGCCGTAGCTCATGAAGGAGGCGGGCGTCGCCCCCCCCGGGATGATGCCCATCCAGCAGCCGATGATGCAGCTCCTGATCGAGGTCGCCCAGTAGCGCGGCAGCTTGGCCCAGGTCTCGAGCACGATCTTGGGATTGATTCTCGCCGTGTGGCCGGAGAACGACAGCCCCTCCTCCATGGACAGCAGGATCTCGCCGATGCCGAAGAGCCCGATCACCGCCACCAGGAAGTGAAAGCCGGACAGGAGCTCGGTGAACCCGAAGGTGAGCCGCAGCTGGCCGGTGACGATGTCGATGCCGACCGCGGCCATCGCGAAGCCCAGCATCATCGCCGCGACGATCTTGAACGGGTTGCCCTTTCCGGTGCCGACAAAGCTGCAGAAGGTGAGAAAATAGACCGCAAAGAACTCCGGCGGACCGAACTGCAGGGCGAATCGCGCGACCAGGGGCGCGAGGAAGGTGAACATGAGGACCGCCACCAGTGCGCCCACGAAGGACGACGTGAACGCTCCCGTCAGCGCCTCCCCGGCGTGCCCCTGCTGCGCCATGGGGTAGCCGTCGAAGGTGGTCGCCACCGACCACGGCTCGCCCGGGATGTTGAACAGCACCGAGGTGATCGCGCCGCCGAACAACGCCCCCCAGTAGATGCACGAGAGCATGATGATGGCCGAGGTCGGCGACATGCTGAAGGTGAGCGGAAGCAGGATCGCCACGCCGTTCGCGCCGCCGAGGCCCGGCAGCACGCCGATGATGACGCCGAGCGTGATACCGACCAGCATCAGGCCGAGGTTGAATGGCGTCAGCGCGACCGAGAAGCCGTGAAACAGTGCGTTGATCTCTTCCACTTGCCGATTCCTCGACCCGGCCGGCTCAGAATCCGAGGAGGCGTTCCACCGGTCCCTTGGGCAGCGGGATCTTGAACCAGATCTCGAACAGGACGAACGCGGTGATGCCCACCGCAAGGCCCAGGACCGTGCTGCGCAGCCAGCTGTAGCGGCCCGCGAATTTCATGAACAAGGCGATGAACAGAGCCGCGGACACGTAGATGCCGATGAGCCAGACGCCGAACACGTAGGCGGCGGATGGCAGCAGGATCACCAGCACCTGCCTGAACTGGCCGGCGGTGACGAATACTCTCCGGTCGGTCCCGAGCCGGACGAAGCTCTGCACGAATATGACCGCGCTGCAGATGCAGATCAGAAGACCGATGTAGAACGGAAAGTAGCCGGCCTGCGGCCCGTCCGAACCCCAGCTCGCGCCCAGGCGGTAGCTCTCGTAGCCGACAATCGCGCCGAGCGCGAAGACCAGCACCGCGACTACGAGGTCGACGACGACTGTGCGCGCGCCCGCCCCCGCCGTTCCGTGGTTATCCGCCATCTGACGGCTCATCCCCCCAGGACATATTCGCCAACCGGAGCGCTTTCGCGCGCCCCGGTCACGTGAAAACCGGGACGGGTGGGCGGGAGCGTCCCGCCACCCGTCTTGCCGGTCGTTACTTCTTGGCCGCGAGGAACCCCGCTTCCCGCATCAGGTCGCGGTGAGTGTTGTCCGCCCGCGCGACCCAGTCGACGTACTCCTTGCCGCTCATGAAGGTCTGGTTGAACGCGCCGTCCTGCATGAGCTTCGCCCACTCCGCCGTGCCGCGCACCCTCTTGAAGAGATCGACGTAGAAGGCCACCACGTCCTGCGAGACCCCGGACGGCATGAAGATGCCGCGCAGCATGGTGTATTCCATCGGAATGCCGGCTTCCTTGCAGGTCGGGATGTCGTTCCACGACATCGTATCGGTGACCTTGCCCTTGTAGGGCATGCGGCTGCCGTCGAACACGCACAGCGCGCGCAGCTTCCCCGCGCGCCAGTGCGCCACCGCCTCGATGGGGTTGTTCACCGTGGAGTCCACGTGCTTGCCCACGAGCTGGGTCGCGACCTCGCCGCCGCCCTTGAACGGCACGTAGGTGAACTTCGTGCCGGAGGCCTTCTCGATGGCGACGGTGATGATCTGGTCTTCCTGCTTGGAGCCGGTGCCGCCCATCTTGAACTTGTTGGGGCCCGCCTTCTTCACCGCGTCGAGATAATCCTTGGGTGTGTTGTAGGCGGTGTCGGCGGGAACCCACAGCACGAAGTTGTCGAGCGCGAGCATCGCCACCGGCGTCAGGTCCTTCCAGTTGAACGGCACGCCGGTCGCGAGCGGGGTCGTGAACAGGTTCGACAGCGTGATGATGATCTTGTGGCTGTCGCCCTTGGAGGCCTTGACGTCGAGAAACCCCTCGGCGCCGGCGCCGCCCGACTTGTTGATCGGCACCACCGACTGCTTCATCAGGTTGTGCTTGGCGACCACGCCCTGCGTGAAGCGCGCCATCTGATCGGCGCCGCCGCCGGTGCCCGCCGGTATGATGAACTCGACCGACTTGGTCGGCTCCCACGCCCACGCGCCCGGGGCGGCCCCAAGCGCTGCAGCCAGCAACACGCTGAGAATCGAGACATTCCGCTTGAACATGATTTCCCTCCTTTGTGTGGTATGGCTACATCATCCTCGACCGCCGGCGACGCCACCGGTTCCGATGGCCGCGTAATGTGCCGGAACGGGTTTTAACTATACTTGACCGGGGTCACTCCCGAAATATACATTGCGCGGCGCTCCCGCCTGGATTTCCGCAGTGCAACATGCCCAGATACCGCAGGGACGGGGGGCCACTTCTCTCTTCCGGGTAGTGGGAAGCGGTGTGGGACAAGGGTCATGCCGCTCTCACTTCACGTAGGGTAGCACCCAGATCAGCATGCCGAGCACGTAGGACACCCCCGCGCAGACCACGGTGAAGGGCACGCTCCAGGCCAGAAACTCGCGCAGCGACACCTTGCGCCCCTCTTCCTTCTCGCCGAGCGTCAGCGCGACGTAGAGCGCGGGAGCGCCGGCGACGGTGAGGTTGCTGCCGAGCGTGCCCGACCACAGCAGCATCCACCACAGCGGCCACGGCTCGATGCCGGCCTGTGCCATATCCTTGATGGTGTAGAGGAAGGTAAGGATGTAGGCGTCGTGCTCGACGAGCCCGACGATGGGCACGGTGACCCAGTAGAGCAGCGTCGCGCCGAGCGCGTAGTTTTCCGTGAAGATGGGCTTCAGCGCGTTGGCGAGGAGGTCGAGTATATGGCTCTTCTCGAGTCCGCCGACCAGCGCGAACAGCGCGATGTAGAAGAAGATCGCGCGCCAGTCGAGCTCCTGCAGGGCGTGCTCGAACGAGGGCGCCTCCTTCACGCGCTCGCCGAGAAGCGCGAGTACCAGGACGAGCGACACCGCGCCGGTCAGCGCGATGAATCCGAGCTGCACGCCAATGTGCTCGCGCAGGGACATGGCGATCACGGTACCGATGAACCAGACCACCACGATCGTCGCGAACAGCGGATTCGGTACCTTCGCCTCCACGCCCAGGCTGGCCATATCGGAGACGCGCCGGTGCCCGCGGAAACCGTAGACCCACATGGCGGCGAGAGTCACCAGGAATGTCAGCATCAGGATCGGGAACGACGAGGGGCGCCCGTGCTGCCAGATGAAGTCGAAGAACTCGGCGCCCGCGACGCTATGGAGCATCTGCGGCGGCAGGTCGCCGATGAGAAGCGCCGTGCCCATGAAATTGGCACCGAAGCCGATCATGAGGATCACCGGCACCGGCGGCACCTTCAGGGCCCGCGCGAGCGGCAGCGCGACCGGGGCCATCATCAGGATCGTCACCACGTTGTCCACGAACATCGAGATGACGCCAGCGAGGAAGGTGAGGATGATGACGAGGTATCCGGGCCGTCCCCCCGAGAGCTTCAGCGCCTGGATCGAGAGCCAGCTCGGCACCCCCGACTTCCCGAAGTAGCCGGCGATGATCCAGATCCCCACCAGGATCGCCATCACGTTCCAGTCCACGTACTTGAAGGCATCGGTCTCGGTCATGATGCCGAGCCAGCACATGACCGCGACGCCGATGAGCGCCGCCAGCGTGCTGTCCACGACGTTGGTGATCACCGCGAGGATCGTGAGCGCGAATACGATCAGCGTCAGCCACTGCATCGGTTCCATGAGCCCTGCTCCCTGTTTCGCTTGGAATTTACGGCAGCGCCTTCGCGCGCGGCGCCTCCGAAGCCGGCGCGCCGGCGCAAAAGCTCAGAACAGACCGACGACCTTGCCCTCGTCGGTGAGATCGATCTTCTCCGCCGAGGGTACCTTGGGCAGGCCCGGCATCGTCATGATATCGCCGCAGATCATGACGATGAATTCCGCCCCGGCGGCAAGCCGGACCTCGCGCACGTTGACCATGTAGTTGCTCGGCGCCCCGCGCAACCCGGCATCCGCCGAGAACGAGTACTGCGTTTTCGCCACGCAGATCGGGTAGCGCCCGTAGCCGTCCTCCTGCAGCTTCTTGATCTGCGCGCGCACCTTGGAATCCGCCGTCACGTCCGCGGCGCCATAGATCTTGGTGGCGATGGTCTTGATCTTCTCCCACAGCGGCATCTCGTCCGGATAGACGAACTTGAAGTCGGTCGGCACCTTATCAATCAGGTCCACCACGGCGCGCGCCACCGCCTCCGCGCCCTTGCCGCCGTCCGCCCAGTGAGTGGCGAGCAGCACTGGCGCCTCGTGGTGCGCCATCTTCTTCTTCAGCAACTCGATCTCGGCGGGCGTATCGAAGTTGAAGCGGTTGATCGAGACCACGCACGGCAGCCCGTAGTGGTTGCGCACGTTGTTGACGTGGCGCTCGAGGTTGGCGATGCCCTTCTCCAGCGCCGCCAGGTTCTCCTTGTTGACCTCCTTGACGTCCACGCCCCCGTGATACTTGAGCGCGCGCACCGTGGCGACGATCACCACCGCGTCGGGCCGCAGTCCCGCCTTGCGGCACTTGATGTCGATGAACTTCTCCGCCCCGAGATCCGCGCCGAAGCCGGCTTCCGTCACGCAGTAGTCGGCGAGCTTGAGGGCGGTCTGGGTGGCGATGACCGAGTTGCAGCCGTGCGCGATGTTGGCGAACGGGCCGCCGTGGATGAAGGCGGGATTGTTCTCGAGCGTCTGCACGAGGTTGGGGGCCAGCGCGTCCTTCAGCAGCACCGTCATCGCCCCGTGGACCTTCAGGTCGCGCGCCCGCACCGGCTTCTGGTCGCGCGTGTAGCCGATGACGATGTTGCCGAGGCGCTCCTTCAGGTCCTTGAGCGAAGTCGACAGGCAGAAGATCGCCATCACCTCGGAGGCGACCACGATGTCGAAGCCGTCCTCGCGGGGATAGCCGTTGGCGGTGCCGCCAAGCGAGATCACGATGTCGCGGAGCGCCCGGTCGTTCATGTCCATCACGCGCCGCCACTGGATGCGGCGGACATCGATTCCGAGCTCGTTGCCGTGGCTGATGTGGTTGTCGATCGCCGCCGCGAGGAGGTTGTTGGCGAGTCCGATCGCGTTAAAGTCCCCGGTGAAATGGAGATTGATGTCCTCCATCGGCACGACCTGGGCGTAGCCGCCGCCAGCCGCCCCGCCCTTCACGCCGAACACGGGCCCGAGCGAGGGCTCGCGCAGGCAGATGATCGCCTTCTTGCCGATGCGATTGAGCGCGTCGCCCAGGCCGACCGTGGTGGTAGTCTTGCCCTCGCCCGCCGGGGTCGGCGTGATGGCTGTCACGAGGATCAGCTTCCCGTCCTTGCGGTTCTTCAGGCTGTCGACGTACTCGAGGGCGACCTTGGCCTTGTAGTGGCCGTAGGGCACGAGGTGCTCTTCGGGTATGCCCAGCTTCTCGGCGATCTTCACGGCGCGCAGCATCTTCGCCTGCTGGGCGATCTCGATGTCGGACAATGGCATTTCTTGTTCCTCTCCCTCTGAGAAAGCGCTTCTTGGGCGGGTCCTGTCAGACCGGTTGTGCTCTTCCCCGGATCTTCCCTGCCCACATGGTCCTGATCAGGGCAACTCGTTTTCTTGAGTCAGTACCAGTACCGGAAGATCAGGTATCAGATCCCAACCGATCTGCCACCCGCCCACAGGATACCTCGGGCGAACGGATTGCCAAGACCTGCCTTCGTTCGCCCCGCTAACCCTGCAGTTCGGCGAGTGCCTGGCCGCCGCCGAAGCTCGTGCGCGGCGTCAGCTCCCCTCCGCGCATCACCTTCACCGCGCAGTACTTGAACTCGGGGATCTTGCCGATGGGATCGAGCGCGGGGTTGGTGAGGAGGTTCGCCGCCGCCTCGTAGAAGCAGAACGGCACGAACACCGCTCCGCGCGGCGTCCCGTCGTCGGCGCGCGCGTAGAGCGAGATGATGCCGCGCCGCGACTCCACTGTGATGACGTCCCCCGGCTTGGCGCCGATGGCATCCAGATCGAGCGGATGGAGCGACGCCACCGGCTCCGGCTCGATCGCGTCGAGCACCGAGGCGCGCCGCGTGATCGCGCCGGTGTGCCAGTGCTCGAGCTGCCGCCCGGTGATGAGCACGAACGGAAACTCCCGGTCCGGCCGCTCGGCTGCCGGGATGATGTCGGCCGGCACGAGCTTCGCGCGCCCGGTCGGCGTCGGGAAACTGTCGACGAACACCACCGGCTGCCCCGGGTCGCCTTCCTTCTCGCACGGATAGGTGACGCAGCTCTCCTCCTCCAGCCGCTCCCAGGTGATGCCGGCGATCGAGTTCATGCCCTGGCGCATCTCGTTGAACACGTCGCGCGGGCCCGCGTAATTCCAGTCGAGGCCGATGCGCCGCGCGATCTCCTGGATGATCCACAGGTCTTCCCGCGACTCACCCGGCGGCTCCAGCGCCTTGCGCCCGAGCTGCACCATGCGGTCGGTATTGGTGACGGTGCCGACCTTCTCGGGCCAGGCGGTCGCGGGCAGGATGACGTCGGCGAGATAGCAGGTTTCCGTCAGGAAGATCTCCTGCACGACGAGGTGCGCGAGTCTCGCGAGCGCCTCGCGCGCGTGGTGCGCGTCGGGATCGGACATCGCGGGGTTCTCCCCCATGATGTACATGCCGCGGATCTCGCCGTCGAGCACCGCGTGCATGATCTCGACGACCGTCAACCCCGGCTTGGGATCGAGCGCGGTGCCCCACAGCTTCTCGAAGCGCGCGCGCGCCTCGGCGTTGTCGACCCGCTGGTAATCCGGGAACACCATCGGGATCAGGCCCGAGTCGGACGCCCCTTGCACGTTGTTCTGGCCGCGCAGAGGGTGCAGACCCGTTCCGGGCCGGCCGATCTGGCCGGTGATCATGGTGAGCGCGATCAAGCAGCGCGCGTTGTCGGTGCCGTGGATGTGCTGCGAGATGCCCATGCCCCACAGGATGATCGCGCTCTTCGCCTTGGCATACAGGCGCGCAACCTCGCGTATGGTCTCGGCCGGGATGCCGCAGACCGGCGCCATCGCCTCCGGGCTGTAGCCGGCGACGTTCTTCTTCAGCTCCTCGTAGCCGAGGGTGCGGCTTCTGATGAAATCCTCGTTGACGAGCCCCTCGTGCACGATGGTGTGCATCATGGCGTTCAGCAGCGCGACGTCGGTGTCGGGCTTGAACTGCAGCATGATGTGCGCGTGGCGCGACAGCTCCGAGCGCCGCGGATCGGCGTAGATGAGCTTGGCGCCGCGCTTGGCGGCGTTCTTGATCCAGGTCGCCGCGACCGGGTGGTTCGAAACGGGGTTCGCGCCGATGAGGAAGATCACCTCGGCGCGCGCGACGTCGTTCACCTGGTTCGAGACCGCACCCGAGCTGATGCCCTCCATCAGGGCGGCGACACTCGAGGCATGGCAGAGCCGCGTGCAGTGATCCACGTTGTTCGAGCCGAAGCCCGTGCGCACCAGCTTCTGGAAGAGATAGGCCTCCTCGTTGGTGCCTTTCGCCGAGCCGAAGCCCGCGAGCGCGTGCTTGCCGTGCGTATCGCGGATCGCCTTCAACTTGCCCGCCGCGAGGTCGAGCGCTTCCTCCCAGCTCGCCTCGCGGAAGTACTCGAGCGGATTCGCGGGGTCCATGGTGAAATCCGCGTGCTTGGGGACGCCGGGCTTGCGGATCAGCGGCTTCAGCAGCCGCTGCTTGTGATGGACGTAGTCGAAGCCGTAGCGGCCTTTCACGCACAGCCGCCCGTGGTTCGACGGCCCGTCGCGGCCCTCGACGTAGAGAATCTTGTTGTCCTTGACGGCGTAGGTGACCTGGCAGCCCACGCCGCAGTAGGGGCAGACCGAGTGCACCTGCTGGTCCGGCTTGACGAGCCCGACCTTGCCCGCCGGCATCAGCGCCCCGGTCGGGCAGGCCTGGACGCACTCCCCGCACGCGACGCAGGTGGATTCGCCCATCGGATCATCGAGATCGAACACGATCTTCGAGCGCTCGCCGCGGAAGGCGTAGCCGATGACATCGTTCACCTGCTCCTCGCGGCAGGCGCGCAGGCACCGCGTGCACTGGATGCAGGAGTCGAGATTGACGGCGATGCCCGGGTGGGAAAGATCGGCCTGCGGCTGGTGGCGCGCGGGAAAGCGGGGTCTTCCGACCTTGAGCCGGCGCGCCCACTGGTCGAGCTCCGAAGCGAGCGTGTAGCGCTCGCGCGGCATGTCGGAGAGCAGAAGCTCCAGCACCATTTTCTGGGAGGCCAGCGCGCGCGCGTTGTCGGTGAAGACCTCCATGCCCTTGGTCGGCGTGCGGCAGCACGAAGGCGCGAGCACCCGCTCGCCCTTCACCTCGACCATGCAGGCGCGACAGTTGCCGTCGGGGCGCAGCCCTTCCTTGTAGCAGAGACGCGGGATCTCCACGCCGTGGCGCGTGGCGGCCTGGATGATGGTCTCGCCGGCGTGCGCGACCACGTCCCGGCCGTTCAGCTTGAACTCCACCGGCATCGCGTTCAACTCGTCTTTCGTCATCCCGGTCATCGGTCACCTCTCGCCTCGCGGCCCCCGCCTCACTTGATCTCCTGCGGGAAGTATTTCACCACACAGCGTATCGGATTCGGCGCCGCCTGGCCGAGCCCGCATATGGATGCGTCCGCCATCGCCACCGAAAGTTCCTCGAGAAGCCCTTGATCCCAGGCAGGCTTCCCCATCAGCGCGAGCGCCTTCGCGGTGCCCACGCGGCACGGCGTGCACTGCCCGCAGGACTCCTCGGCGAAGAACTTCATCACGTTCGCCGCCGCCGCGCGCGCCCGGTCCTGGTCCGACAGGATCATGACCGCGGCCGAGCCGATGAAGCAGCCGTACTGGTTCAACGTATCGAAGTCCAGGGGAATATCGCCCATGGCGGCCGGCAGGATGCCGCCCGAGGCGCCGCCCGGGAGATAGGCGTAGAACCGGTGGCCGGGCAGCATGCCCCCGCAGTACTCCTCGATCAGCTCCTTCACCGTGATGCCGGCGGGCGCCAGGTGCACGCCCGGCTTCCTCACCCGTCCCGAAACCGAAAACGAGCGCAACCCCTTGCGGCCGTGGCGGCCCTGGGAGGCAAACCAGTCCGCGCCCTTCTCCAGGATCTCGCGTACCCAGTGCAGCGTCTCCATGTTGTGCTCGAGCGTGGGGTAGCCGAAGAGCCCCACCTGCGCGACGTAGGGCGGCCGCAGCCGCGGCATGCCGCGCTTGCCCTCGATCGACTCGATCATCGCGGATTCCTCGCCGCAGATGTAGGCGCCCGCGCCGCGGCGAAGATAGATCGGCGGCAGCGGGCACGGCGGATCGGCCTGGAGTGCCTTCAACTCGCGCTCGAGGATCTCGCGGCAGCCGGCGTATTCGTCGCGCAGGTAGACGTAGATCTCCGAGATCTGGACGGTCCACGCCGCGATGATCGCGCCTTCGAGAAAGCGGTGGGGGTCGCGCTCGAGGAAGTAGCGGTCCTTGAAGGTCCCCGGCTCGCCCTCGTCGATGTTGATCGCAAGGAGCCGCGGCGCCTTTTCGCCCCGCACGATCCGCCACTTGCGCCCCGCCGGGAACCCCGCGCCGCCCAGCCCGCGCAGCGCCGAGTCCTCCAGGGTCTTCATGATGGCTTCGGCGTCACGCTTGCCCGCAAGGCACTCGGCGGCAATGCGGTAGCCGCCGCGCTTACGGTATTGCGCATAGCCGATGTACTTCGCGACCGGGCACTTCGTCTTGCGGCCCGCGATGAGCGGCTTCACCTTCCGCGCGGTCGCCTGCGCGACCGGGTTCTGCCCCACCACCGCGACCGGCGCCTGCTCGCAGCGGCCGACGCACGGGGCCGGAATCACGCGCACGCCCGCTCCCAGCACGCGCCGGAGATCCTCCATCAGGCCGCGCGCGCCCGCGAGCTCGCAGGAGAGCGAATCGCAGACGCGCACCGTAAGCGCGGGCGGCGCCGGGTCTCCGTCCTCGACGACGTCGAAGTGGTGGTAGAACGTGGCGACCTCGTAGACCTCGGTCGTCGCGAGCCGCATCTCCTGCGCGAGCGCAACGAGATGGCGCGCCGCGATGTGCCCGTAGCGGTCCTGGATCCGGTGCAGGTACTCGATCAGCAGGTCGCGCCGGCGCGGCTCATCTCCCAGCAGTGCCCGGACCTCGGCGAGCGCCTGCGGGTCGACCGCGCGGCCCTTGGGCGTGCCGCGTGCCTCGCCGCCCGCCTTCTTTCTCACGATCCCGCCTTCCAATCGCCCTCCTCGCTTACTTGAGCACCGATTTCAGCAGCTTTCCCATCTCCGCGGGATTGCGCGTGACCTTGATGCCGCATTCCTCCATGACGGCAAGCTTCTCCGCCGCGGTGCCCGTGCCACCCGAGATGATAGCGCCTGCGTGCCCCATTCTCTTCCCCGGCGGCGCCGTCACGCCGGCGATGAATCCCACCACGGGCTTCTTCATGTGGGCCTTGACCCAACGCGCGGATTCCTCCTCGTTGGTGCCGCCGATCTCGCCCACCATCACCACGGCCTCGGTGGCCGGGTCGTCGTTGAACATTCTCAGCACGTCGGCGTGCCTCAGCCCGTTCACCGGGTCGCCGCCGATGCCGACGCAGGTGGACTGTCCGAGCCCGTTCTCCATCAACTGTCCGACCGCCTCGTAGGTGAGCGTCCCCGAGCGCGAGACCACGCCCACCGGGCCCTTCTTGTGGATGTGCCCGGGCATGATGCCGATCTTGATCTCGTCCGGCGTGATGACGCCTGGACAATTGGGGCCGACGAGGAGCGTTTTCTTGCCCTGCAACCGGAAGCGGGTGCGGATCATGTCGCGCACCGGAATGCCTTCGGTGATGCAGATCACGAGCTCGAGCCCCGCCTCCACCGCCTCGTCGATGGCTGCCGCGGCGAAGGGCGGCGGCACGTAGATGACGGAGACCGTAGCGCCGGTCGTTTCCTTAGCCTCGCGCACCGTCTCGAAGATCGGGATGCCTTCGAAGCTCTGCCCGCCTTTCTTCGGGGTGACGCCGGCGACGTAGCAGTTCTTCCCGTTGGCGTAGGCCTTGCCCATCTTGGTATGGAACTGCCCGGTCTTGCCGGTGATTCCCTGCGTGATGACACGGGTGTTCCTGTCGATCAGTATGCTCATGGCGCCACGCTGGATCTTCCCGGTGAGTGACCGCTCACTTCAGAGGGCAAACCGCAATTGATTCCGTCCCTCTCCCGGTTCATCCGGCCCTCGCAGCCGCGACGACCTTTTGCGCCGCATCAGCCATATTGCCCGCGTTGATGATCGGCAGTCCCGACTCGGCCAGGATCTTCTTGCCGACATCGACGTTGGTGCCTTCGAGCCGCACCACGAGCGGAACCTTGAGGCTCACCTGGCGCGCCGCAGCGACCACGCCCTCGGCAATGACATCGCACTTCATGATGCCGCCGAAGATGTTCACCAGGATCGCCTTCAGGTCGGGGTTTCGGAGCATGATCTTGAACGCTTCCGTCACCTTCTCGGTGGAGGCGCCGCCGCCTACGTCGAGGAAATTGGCGGGGCTGCCGCCGTAGAGCTTGATGATGTCCATCGTGGCCATGGCGAGTCCCGCGCCGTTGACGAGACAGCCGATGTTGCCGTCGAGCGAGATATAGGACAGATCGAATTTGGAGGCCTCGATCTCGGCCGGATCCTCCTCGTCGAGATCGCGCAGGGCGACGATCTCCGGGTGGCGAAAGAGCGCGCTGTCGTCGAAGTTCATCTTGGCGTCGAGCGCGAGCACGCGCTCGTCGCCGGTCACGATCAGCGGATTGATTTCCGCGAGCGAAGCATCCGTTTCGTCAAACGCACGGTACAGACCCTTCAGCAGGTCGCGCGCCTGCGGGATGGCGCGCTGCGGCACGCCGATCTTGCGCGCGATGTCCTCGGCATCCCGGTCGGCGAGCCCGGTGGCCGGGTCGATGGTCGCCCGGTGGATCCTTTCGGGCGACTTCGCCGCGACTTCCTCGATGTCCACGCCGCCTTCGCTCGAAGCCATCAGCACCACGCGCTGCGAGCTGCGGTCGACGACCATGCCGACATAGAGTTCCTTGCGGATGTCGGCGCCTTCCTCAATCAGCAGCCGGCGCACCTTCTGGCCGCCGGGACCGGTCTGGTGCGTCTTCAGCTGCATTCCGAGTATCGCGCCGGCGTGCGATTTCACCTCGGTGAGCGATTTCGCCAGCTTGACGCCCCCGCCCTTGCCGCGGCCGCCGGCGTGGATCTGCGCCTTGACAACCCACGTGCTGCCGCCGAGCTTGCGCGCCGCCGCGACCGCCTCGTCCACGCCAAAGCACGGAATTCCACGTGGCGTCGCGACGCCGTACTTGCGCAGGATTTCCTTGCCCTGGTACTCGTGGATTTTCATGGAGCGATCCCGAATCTATTACAGCCGTCTGCGCACCGGCCCTGACCGGAGTCAATAACGCCGATCGCGGGCGGCGCTGACGACACTGGCCCACGGCTGCGCCGCGCCTGCATCGACCGCGCGGCGTCTAGTTGACGCCGGGCTGAGCGCGATCGCGCGTCGCTCCTTTCTCCGAGGCCGGGCAGTATAGCAAACAGCCCTGCGGCTCCTTCGAGCGGCGCGAATATTGCACCGCACCAAACCCAATCGCCTTGGCGCTACACCCAGGCAGGAGAGCGCGACGAGATCACGAGTGAGGGCAAAAAAAGGCGCAACCTGAAGAGGTTGCGCCTAAGGTCCACCAAAGGAGGAGGTTTTGGAGGATTGCGCTACCGCCTGTGAGACGACAGCGCGTTTGAATTATCCTCTATACCTCGCTTCACCGCAAGCGTTTTCTGTTGCTTCGCACCATATTGTAGACTCTACACAAATCTCATGTTATTCAATAGGTTATCTTAACAGCCCGATCCGCTAACGGACGATCAGGACCGGGATCTTGGAGTGAGTCAGTACCTTGCGCGTTTCGCTTCCCAGCAGCACGGCGGCGATCCCCTTGCGGCCATGGGAGGTCATGACGATGAGGTCGCACTGACGCGAGTTGGCCGCCTTGAGAATCGCGTCGTAAGGGTGGTCGCTGGTCTCGCACAGGGTGTCGCATGGGACGCCTTCGTCCTGCGCGCACTTGCGCACGAAGGCAAGATAGCTTTCGGCCCGCACCTTCGCTTCTTCCTCGATGCGCTCTTCGGTGACCGGGTCGAACGCGCCCTCGTAGGCGATCAGCAGGTGGTAATCGGGAATCACGTGGATGCCGGTGATGCGCGCCCGGTGCAGCTTGGCCAGCGAAGCCGCCATGCGTACCGCACGCTGTGACAGCTCCGACCCGTCGGTCGGTATCAGGATGTTCTTGAACATCTCCCCCTCCTCGCGCCGCCGTGACCGGGTTCCAGCATCTGGACCCGGCTTTAAGCTTGTCGCTCCCGGGAGGGGCTGTCAAGGGTAGACCGCAGCGATGCGCCATGCGGCGGGAGCGTTCCGGGCCTCCGATATAATCGGCGCAGCCTGAGCGCCGCGGCCGTGCAACGCCAGCTCTTCCTCACCGGCGACGTCAATCTCATGAGCGTGAACGACCCGCGCGTGCCGTTCGCGCGCGTCGCCGCCACGCTGCGCGCGGCGGACCTTCTGTTCGGCAACCTCGAATGCTGCCTCTATGCGCCGCCCGGCAATCGCTCCCTCGGCGACGAGGGGTTCTACGCGGCGCCCGCCGCAGGCGAGGCGCTGACGCTGGCGGGCTACCATGCGGTCGGCACCGCCAACAACGTCAATTACGGCCCCGAAGCGATCACCCAGTCCCTGCGGGAACTGGACCGGCTCGGCATCGCGCACACCGGCAGCGGCGCCGATCGCGATGCCGCGCACGCGCCGGCCGTCATCGAGCGCGGCGGATTGCGCTTCGGAATTCTCCAGCGCACCTCGGTCTACTGGCCGACCAACCACGAGGCGGGCGAACATTCCCCGGGAGTCGCCGTGATTCGCGGCCATACCGCCTACCAGGTGCCCGCGCACAAGATCCGGCCCGAAATTCCCCCGATGAACCGCCCCGGACTGCCCCCCGTGATCCTGACCTGGGCCGACCCGCAGTATCTGGCGCGATTCCGGGAGGAGCTGTCGGCCGTGCGCGCGCGGGTGGATGTCCTGGTCTCGTCGCACCATTGGGGACTGCACCAGGAGGTGCTGCGCTACATGACCGAGATCGCGCACGCCGCGATCGACTCCGGCGCCGACGTCGTGATCGGCCACGGTCCCCATTTCGTGCTTCCTGTGGAGATCTACAAGGGCAGGCCCGTCTTCTACGGCATGGGCAATTTCTCGTTCCACACCGGCCACGGCGGCCGCAGGCACGGAGACTGGACCGGTCTCGTCGCGCGCGTGGCGATCGAAGACCGGGCGCTGCGGCGGGTCGCGCTCAGGTTCGTGCGCCACAACGACCGCAACGAGACGCTGCTGCGCTCGCCGGACGAGGAGCCCGAGGCGCTGCGCGATCTCCTCGAGCGCAGCGCCCCGCTCGGCACCCGCATCTCGGTCGAGGGGGATGAGGCGGTCGTGGCGATCTGAGCGGCCTCAATCCCCTCACCCCTTCCCCCTCCATCCCCTCACTCCTTCCCTCTCTCCCGAGTGGAGAGAGGAAGGGTCGAGCCTCCCTTCTCCGCTTGGGAGAAGGGCGGGGATGAGGGATCGAGTGGCGAGGGGAAATGGACAGCGGCAAATGCCGTGTCCGCATTTGCCGAAAACTCAGATGCCCCCGGGCTCGTCCCGCGGCTGCCGCAGCGAGCGCGTCGCACAGGGCTTCCCGGGATAGCGCTTGAGCGCCTCTTCGTCGACATCGACGCCCAGGCCGGGCGCGGTGGGCAGCTCGATGTAGCCGCCTTTCGGCTTCAACTGGTTGGGCGAGACCCGGTCGCAGAACTCGACGAACGGCAGGAAGTACTCGGTGATGATGAAGTTGGGCATCACCGCCGAGGCGTGCACGGTGGCCGCGAGCGCCACCAGCGTCGAGTTGTAGTTGTGCGGTGACATCGCCACCAGATACGGCTCGGCCATGGCCGCGATCTCCTTCAGCTCCAGGATGCCCCCCACGCACGCGACGTCGGGATTGAGGATGTCGGCCGCGCGCTTCTCCAGCAGCGGGCGGAATCCCGCCTTGGCATAGGTCGCCTCGCCGATCACCATCGGTAGCCCGGTCTCGCGCCGGATCTGCGCCAGCTCGTCCGGATACTCGGCCTGGCACGACTCCTCCATCCAGTAGAGGCCGAATTCCGCGAGCCGCCGGTCGAGCCGGATCGCATGCATCGGCGCCAGGCGCCGGTGCTGGTCGATCAGGATGTCCACCTTGGGGCCCACCGCTTCACGCACCGCCTTCACCACGCGCACCGCGCGCTCTTCCTGCTCTCTCGGGATCCAGGTGCGCCACGGGCCCGGCAGCGGATCGAGCTTGAGCGCGTCGAACCCCTGCTCGACGACCTTCTCCGCCGCGCGCGCGTAATCCGCCGGTTCCTTCAGCTGGTAGCTCCAGCCGTTGGCGTAAACGCGGATCCGGTCGCGGCAGCGCCCGCCGAGGAGGTTGTAGACCGGCTGCTTGCAGGCCTTGCCCACGATGTCCCACAGCGCCTGCTCGATGCCCGAGACCGCGCACCAGAATTCGACCGAGCCGCGGCGCTGCGCGTAGTCGTCGAAGGCGACCTGGGTGAAATGCTTGATGTCGAAGGGGCTGCGTCCCGGGCAATAGCGGCCGAGCGCGTCGAGGTGCGCCATCACCGCGGGATCGCGGTCGTACTGCGAGTAGGCCTCGCCCCAGCCGTGGAGGCCGGCGTCGGTCTCGACCTTGACGAAGATGAGATTCTTGCGCCAGCCGGGGTGCACGGTGTAGCTCTTGACCGCTGTGATCTTCATGGAGGCGCACGAAAGCTCAAGGGGAGCGCGAATCTAAGTCGCAGGGCTTTGCAGTGTCAAGCGCGGTATACTCCCGCGGGACCGTCGTCCGTCGACGTTCCGAATTCTCAAACGGCAGGAATCATGGGCGCATCCGTGCAGCGCGGCGTACTGCCGCAGCGTGAGAACAATTTGGCTGACCTCCTGACCGCGCGGCAGCCGCAGGGCTTCGCGAAAATCATGCAACCGATCGCCTCCACCTCCAGCAGCACCGGCACGTCATGAAGGCTTCTTTCAGCTCGGTCCGGCACTGGAGCGCCGTTGCCTCGATTTGGTTCTCAATGACTGCGGTCGCGTCGCAACCGGATGCAACCGCCGGCTTGCGCTATGACGCGTTGCCGATGAAGGTGGCGCAAAGCATGCTGTGGATGGCGGACGCGGGGGCGAGGGATGTCGTGTACGACCTCGGGTGCACCGGCGGGGACTTCGTCATCCTCGCGGCGCGCCGGCTGCGCGCGCGTGCCGTTTGCGTGGGGGCGGACCGCCGGCGCATCGCGGAAATCCGGGAACAAGCACGCCGGGCCGGGGCGGCGGACCCGATCGAGTTCCGGAACGAGGATTTTCGGACGACCTCGATCGGCGAGGCAACGGTGGTGATGCTGCTGCTCTCGCCCGCCGAAACCCTTGAGTTGCGCCCCAAGCTCCTGCGGGAGCTCAATCCCGGCACGCGCGTCGTTTCCCTCGAGCATCGCCTGGGCGAATGGAAGCCGGCGCTCACCGCATACGTCCGGAGCGGCGGCAAGGACCGTCCCGTCCATCTGTGGGTGATTCCGGCCCGCTCGGCGCCCGCTCGGTGAGTGCGCGCCACCCGGCATCCGCTATCCGCTTCGCGCTTCGAGCTTGAGAATCTTTCCGATCGTTTCGGATGCCTTAAGCCCGGTGCCGGTGAGCACCAGTACCGTGGTCTCGCCCTTCTTGATCGCGCCGCGGGTGAACAGCTGCGACAGCCCCGCGGCGGCGGCGGCCGAGGTCGGCTCGACGTAGAAGCCCTTCCTCGCGAGTGCGGCGAGCGCGCGCACGATCTCGTCCTCGCTGACGGCTACGATCTCGCCGCCCGATGCCCGCACCGGCGCGAGCACCTCGCGCATGCGCGTCGGTTTCGATGAGGCAATCCCCTCCGCGACTGTCGCGCTGACGGAGACCGGCACGAAATGCTCGACGCCTGCCCGGAATGCGGCATAGTACGGCGCGCAGTTCGCCGCCTGCACGCCGTAGAGCCGCGGCATGCGAGCGATCTCCCCGTTGCGCAGCAGCTCGGAGAAGCCGCGGGCGCAGCCGAGCACGTTGGCGCCGTAGCCGACCGGCATGACCACGCAGTCCGGCGCGCGGAAGCCGAGCTGCTCCCACAGCTCGAAGGCGAGCGTCTTGGTGCCTTCCCCGAAGAATGGCTGCCAGTTGTGGCTGGCATAAAAAATCTCCCGGCTCATGGCGAGCGCGGCGTCGGCGACGTCCTGGCGCGAGCCCCGGATGGTCACCACGTCCGCGCCGCAGGCTGCAACCTGGGCGATCTTGGGGTACGAAGCCGACTCGGGCACCAGCACGCGGCAGCGCATGCCCGCGCGCGCGCAATAAGCCGAAAGCGAGGCGCCTGCATTGCCCGATGAATCCTCCAGCACCGCGGTGATGCCGCGGCTCCTGAGGTAGCTCACCATCACGGTCATGCCGCGGTCCTTGAACGAGCCGGTCGGCATCATGAAGTCGAGCTTGAGGTCGACCGCGATGCCTTCCCACGCGGCGCGGACGAGCGGCGTCCAGCCCTCGCCCATCGTGACCGCGTCGTCCGCGTCCACCAGCAGCGCTCTTCGATAGCGCCACAGCGAATGAATCGAGCCGTCGATCTCGCCGCGCCTGAGACCCGGCGCGGGCCCGAGGTTGACGTGGCCGCCGGAATCGCCGCGCCATCGCGGCTCCTCCAGACGATAGGTGTCTCCGCTGATCGAATCGACGTAGTGCACGGTGGAATGCTAAAAGAAAAAAGGCGGGAGTGTCCCGCCTTTTTTCCGTTCCGCGCCGCGCCGTGGTCGCGCGTGCGGTAATGCCCTTACTTCTTCTCTTCCGGGGCCTTCTTCGCGGCTGCGGGCTTGCCCTGGTCCTTCTTGCCTTCGCCCTTCTTGGCTTCGCCCTTGGGCTTGGCCGGGGCCTTCTTGGGTTCGCCCTTCTTCTGCTCGGCCTTCGCCTTCTTCTCCGTCTTGGCCTTCTCGGCCTTCGGCTTGTCGGGCTGGGCCGGTGTCGCGGGCGTCGCTTTCGCCGCGTCGCCCTTGGCAGGGGCTGCGGGCGTAGCCTGCGCCGCCGCGCCGGACGCGGCGACAGCGAACGCGACTGCGAGCAGCGTGGTCAGCAACTTGCTCATACGATGAACTCCTTTTCTCAGGTGCGTTGTGAATCCGGAATCGCATCTCCGGTCAGCACAGTAACGCACCGCCGCCCGTGGGGTTGACAGGCCGCGCCCCGGGTGTCGCCGGATGGATACAGTAAAATACTCCCCCCGGCAATCGCCGGCATTCTTCCAACCCACAACAACCAATAACCCGCTCTCCCTATGGACCTCAAACTTTCCGGCCGTACCGCATTGATCACCGGCGGCTCGCGCGGCATCGGCCTCGGCGTCGCGCAGTCGCTCGCCGCCGAAGGCTGCCATCTCCACCTCGCCTCGCGCAGCGCCGCCGACCTCGAGGCGGCCCGCAAGAAATTGCTGGCCGCGCACAAGGTGAACGTCACCACCCACGCGCTTGACCTCGCCGTGAGCGAGAACGCGAAGAAACTCGGCGAGGCCTGCCGCGACGTCGATATCCTGGTGAACAACGCCGGCGCGATTCCCCAGGGGACGTTGACCGGGCTCGACGAGAAGGTATGGCGCGATTCTTGGGACCTCAAGATGTTCGGCTACATCAATCTCTCGCGCGTGGTCTACGCCGCGATGTGCGAGCGGGGCCGCGGCGTCATCATCAATATCATCGGTGGCGCCGGGGAGCGCCCCACCGCCGGCTACATCGCCGGCAGCGTCGCGAACGCGGGGCTGATGGCGTTCTCGCGCGCCCTCGGGGCGGAAAGCCCCAAGTTCGGGGTGCGGGTGATGGGCCTGAATCCGAGCGCCACCGCGACCGACCGCGGCGTCATGCGCTGGCGCAACCAGGCGCAGAAGGACCTCGGCGACCCGGAGCGCTGGCGCGAGCTCACCAAGGGCTTCCCGTTCGGCCGGCCCGCCATGGTGGAGGAGATCGCGGACGTCGTCGCGTTCCTCTGCTCCGACCGCGCCTCCTACATATCGGGCACGGTCATCAGCGTGGACGGCGGCAACAGCGCGCGCACCCCGCGCTAGGCGCGCCATGCGGCGCCCGATCAGCCTGAAGGTCTACAGCATCGCCCTCGGCCTGCTGGTGCTGATGGTGGTGGTGACGGGACTGTCGGCGCGAAATCTGAAAATCCTCAACAACGAAGTCGCGGCGCTCTCCGGCTACTACGTGCCTCTCGACCAGCAGATCGGGAGCGTGGAAACCCTGGTGCGCCAGCAGGTGGTGCACTTCGAGCGCATCCTCCTCCTGATGCAGGCCCGCGACCGCGACCGCGCGGCCCTCGAGCAGGAACAGCGGCTGTTCGACCAGCGGGGCGTCAACGCCGACCAGGTCATCGACTCGAGCCTGCGCCTGGTCGAGCAGGCGCTCGCCTCCGCCGACGTCAGCGTGGACCGCGTCGCCTTCTCCGTGCTGAAGAACGAGTTGCCGGGCATCCAGACCGCGCGCCAGCATTTCCACGCGACGTTCCGCCAGTTCCTGATCGAGGCCGAGGAAGGCAACCCCCGCTCCCTCAAGGTCGTGCGCGAGGCGATGGTAAGGGAAAAGGACGCCATCAACACGCGCATGGAGAAGGTGATCCTCGCGCTGCAGAAGGTCACCCAGGACGCCGCCAACAACGCCCGCACCGAGGAAGAAAAGGCGATACGGCTCAACTGGGTCATCACCCTCATCGCCGGCGTGCTCGGGCTGATCTTCGCCGCCGTCATCACCCGCAACCTCGTGCAGCCGGTGCGCCGGCTCCTCTCCGGCACCAGGGCCGTCGAGGAGGGGGACCTCAGCATCCGCATCCAGGCGAGCTCCGCCGACGAGATCGCCGCGTTGACCGAGTCGTTCAACAACATGGTCGCCGGCCTGCGCGAGAAGGAGCGGATCAAGGACACCTTCGGCAAGTACGTGGATCCGCGCATCGTCAAGGGGCTGCTGGAAAACCGGCTGTCCTCGACCGGCGGCGAGAAGCGGGTGATGACCGTGTTCTTCTCCGATCTCGTGGGCTTTACGGCGCTCGGCGAGCAGTTGACGCCGGACGGCGTGGTGCGGTTTCTCAACCAGTATTTCACCCTGATGTCGGAGCCGATCCGCGAGTACGGCGGCATCCTCGACAAGTTCATCGGCGACGCGATCATGGCCTACTGGGGCCCGCCGTTCACCGACGAGAGGGAGCACGCCGCCCTCGCGTGCTTCTCCGCGCTGGAGCAGATGGCGCGGCTCGAGCAATTCCGCAGAATGCTGCCCGACATCATGGGCCTGAGGAAGGGGCTCCCCGCGGTCAACATCCGCATGGGGATTGCGACCGGCGACGTGACGGTGGGCACCATCGGATCGGAGTCCGCGAAGGGATTCACCGTGATCGGCGACACGGTCAACCTCGCCTCGCGGCTCGAAGGCGCCAACAAGGAGTACGGCACCACCATTCTCATCAACGAGGATACGCAGAGGCTCGCGGCCGACGCCGTGGAGGCGCGCGAGCTCGACAGCATCCGCGTGGTGGGCAAGAGCGAGCCGGTGCGCGTGTTCGAGCTCCTGGGGCGCAAGGGCCAGCTCGACCCGGCCGTGCTGGAGCTGAAGACCCGGTTCGAGCAGGGGCTCGGCTTTTACCGCGGCGGCGCGTGGGACGAAGCGGAAAAGTGCTTCAACGACTGCCTGAAGCTGAAGCCGGACGATGCGCCGGCCCGGCTGCTGATCTCGCGGGTTGAGCGCCTGCGGGACGATCCTTCCGCGCGCCAGGCCGACGGCGTGTGGTCCCTCACCAAGAAGTAGTTACGTCATTCCCGTGTAGACGGGAATCCAGGGGGCATGGCTCGTTCCTGGGTCCCCGCCTCCGCGAGGACGACTGGCTCTAGCTGGCGCTACCGGGACCTTCATCCCGGTTGCAGGTGCAGGTATCGCTGAACGTCTTGTCGCAGCAGACAATCTTTCCCGCGCGGCAGCCGCATACCCCCTTGTTGGCCTTGCAGCATGCCGGCTGCTGAGCGAGACGGTCGGCGGCCACGCTGGTTTGAGCGGCCTCGACGCATGACTGGGCTTCCGGCGCAAGCGGCTTCGCGATGCCCCGCTCGGCCCCGGTTTCAGCCACGGAAAAAACGGACCAGACAACCAGCAGCAATACCCAGTGGAGGCGTTTCATCTCGTCACCCCGTTTGTATTCCCGATTAACGCTTCTCGCGGCTTCCGGTTGACTATATCACCGGCAGCTGTCGATCCGACAACCTCCCTATCGTGCCGTCGGCGCCTTCCGGGCGCGGTCTACGGCGTCGAGCGCATCGTCATAGGCCTTGCGCGCCTTCGCGTCCCTCGCCCGCGCCGCGTCTAGGGCCCGCTTCGCGCCGTCCAGCTGCTGCTTCGCTTCCGCCGCCTGCTTCTGCGCGGCGCGATCCGCATCCTGCGCATTGAGGAAATCCTGCTCGGCGCGTGTCGCATCGTGCCGCGCCTGCTGCATCTCCTGATAGGCAGCGCCGGCGCGCTGCTGGGCGCTGCTGAGCGACTGCGCGCGTTCGATTGCCTCCCGCGTAGGCGCCTGTGCCACGGCAGCTCCTGCCGTCACCAGCAGCGTCAGCCAGATTGCTGCCTTCCTCATGGCGCTACGGTAGCACGTTTCCAGGACATTCTCGCGGTAGCCAGCCACTGCGATTGCCAGGGCCGCGGACCGGAATAACTCGGGAGTACCGCGGGGGCTGTCATATACAATCGGCGTTCCACTGTGGAGGACGTCCAATGGATGCCGCAACGACCGAAAAGCTGACAGCCGAGTTGCGCGCCGTGGTGCGCGAGGCCGAGGCGTTGATGAAGAACGTCGCCGCCGAGTCGGGCGAGCACCTGCGCGAGGCGGGCGAGAGCGCTCGCGAGGCCGCCCAGGAAATCGACGAGCAGGTGCGCAGGAACCCGTGGGCCGCCGTCGGCATCGCCGCGGGCGTGGGTCTGATCATCGGGCTGCTGCTCGCCCGCAAGTAGCCATGAGCCTCGTTCATCCCGTGCAGGCGCTGCTCGCCACCGCGCTCGGGCTCGCGCGCACCCGGCTCGAGCTGCTGAGCGTCGAGATGCAGGAGCTGCTCGCGCGCCTGGTGCTCATCATGATCGGCGCGGTGGCGGCGATCCTCCTCGCCGCGCTTGCGCTCGGCTTCGGCGCCGTGGCGCTCGTCATGGCGACGCCTCCGGAGCACCGCGTGGCGGTGGCGGGGGGGCTCGCGCTCGCGTTTGCCGCGGCCGCGGCGTTCATCGGCTGGAAGGTGCGGCGCGAGGCGAAGGTGCGGCCCTTCATCGCAAGCTTGACCGAATTCGCGCGCGACGAGAAAGCGCTGGAGCCTCGGGAATGAGCGCTTTTTTCGAGGCCCTGGCGCGCCGGCGCACCGCGCTCGTCGAGCGCTCGACCGCGCAGCGCCGCGAGCTCACCGAAGCGGTGGCGGGCGTGCGGCGCGCTTCGGCCGAGCCCCTGCTCCTCGGCGCCGGGGTCGCGGCCGCGCTGCTCGCCTCCTCCCCGAAGCTGCGGGCCTGGGTCGTCAGGGGCTGGGCCGTCTACGCTTTCGTCCGGCAGCTGCTCGGCCGATGACACAGCCCGACGCGACCGCTGCAGCGCCCGGGGCACTGCAGCGGCTCAAGCTCTATTTCGAGCAGCACGAGCGCGAGGTCGCGGTCCTTTTCTTCACCGGCGGCTTCGGCTTCGACATCCTGACCGCCGGGAACATCGATTCCTGGCTCACCATCGGCCAGCAGCTGCTCTATCTCCTCGCCATTACCGCGGTGCTGCTGCACATGTTCCTCGAGCAGGGCGCGCCCCCGCCCGTTCTCGCGCAGCTGGCCGCGCTGAAGCGCTGGTATTACGAGTACCGCTCCGCGCTCATCCACTTCGCGCTGGGCGCGCTGATGAACCTCTACGCCATCTTCTTCTTCAAGAGCTCCTCGCTCCTCGTGTCCTTCGGGTTCCTCGGGTTCCTCGTGGTGGTCCTGATCGCAAACGAGTCCCGGCGCCTCAAGGCGCTCGGCATGCACGTCAAGTTCGCGCTGCTCTCGCTGTGCTTCCTCGCGTTTTCCGCCGCCTTGACGCCGGTCGCCGCCGGTTCGATCGGCCTCGGCGTGTTCCTGCTGTCGATGCTCGTCGGCTGCCTGCCTCCCGTCGCCGCGGCGTGGTGGATCCGCTCGCACAGGTCCGCGCTCTTCCTGCAGGCGCGCAGGCAGATCCTGCTGCCCCTCGGTTGCGTGCTCGTGGCCTTTCTCGCGTCCTACCTCCTGCGGGTGATCCCGCCGGTGCCGCTCTCCATCCCCTTCATCGGCGTCTATCACGGCGTGGAGCGAACCGAGGAAGGCTACCGCCTCGCCCACGAGCGGCCGTGGTGGCGCTTCTGGCACAACGGGGACCAGCAGTTCCGCGCGCAGCCCGGCGACAAGGTCTACGTGTACTTCCGAGTGTTCTCGCCTGCGCGCTTCTCCGACGAGGTGCGGATGCGCTGGTACTGGAAGCCCGAGGGCCGGCGCTGGGCCCTGCAGGACACGATTCCCATCAAGATCGTCGGTGGCCGCAAGGAGGGCTTCCGCGGCTACGGCGTGAAGGCGAACTACCAGCCCGGGCCCTGGAAAGTACAGGTGGAAACCACGGACGGCCGCGAAATCGGCCGCGTCTACTTCGAGCTGGAGAACTTTCCCGCGGTGCCGCGCCTCCTGACCATGGAGCTCGACTGACCCGATCCCATCCTCGCGCAGCGCTTCCTGACCTCCACGGGAGCGCGGCCGCCGCCTACGGCTGCACAAAGTCGTTCGTCGAATCGGAATCGGCCCGGTTCGTTGCGTCGACAACCGTGAGCTGGAAAGTCAGGGTCACCGCGCTCGATACAAACGGTGCGATGAACGTCGCGGTCGCACTGTTGGCGCCGTTCAGAGCAACGGTCGGCCCCCTGTCTGCGCCCACGAATACGAGTCGATGTCGCCTTCGCTGGCCGACCCGTCGAGCGTCACGACCGAACCGGACAGCACGGTCTGATCGGCGCCCGCATTCGCGACCGGCTGGAACGTCTGAACGCAGAACTGCGCATCGCCGAAGCAAATCGCGACCGATGAGTCGCCACCGCAGCCGGGCAACACCGTCAGCGCGAAGCACGCGAGCAACCAACGCTCCGCCCGCATCACAGCGACTCCTCAGGAGGGAGTGGGACTGGTTGGATTCGAACCAACGACCAAGGGATTATGAGCGGGAAAAATCAATTGTTTTCATAGCGTACGGGCCCGCCCTCACTCGCCTACGCTCGCTGAAAGCGGCCAAGATTGTCACGTTTGCGAGGCAAACAGGACTCCGTCCCCATCTAAAATCAAGCGAGCCAAACGGTGTGTTACAATGTCTTACATTCGCATTCAATGGCGCATCCCCATGGGTACCCTGACTATACGCCTCGACGACAAGCTGGACCGCGAGCTGGCGCGCCTCGCCAAGCGAACGGGCCGCACCAAGAGCGAGGTCGCGCGCGAGGCGCTGCGCCGGCAGTTGTCGATCCAGCGGTTCCGGGCGCTGCGCCGTGCAGCCATGCCCTACGTGGCGGCCGCCGGCTATCTCACGGATGAGGACGTGTTTCGCGACGTTTCGTGAAGGTTTTCCCCGACACGAACGTCCTCGCCGCCGCCATCGCCACCCGTGGGCTCTGCAGCGAGCTCCTTGAAATCATCATTCACGACCACGAGCTGCTGACGTGCCCGCCGGTTCTCGACGAGCTGGAACGAGTCCTCGCTGAGAAGCTTCGACTGCCTCCACCTGTTGTCGCCGGCTTTCTCGGCTTGGTACGAGCCGAGGGCACGATCATCAAGCTGCCGCGCGGAATCCCATCCATCCGGATCCAGGACGCCGGTGACATCCTCATCCTCGCCTGCGCCATCGCCGGCAAAGCGGATGTGTTCGTGACCGGCGACAAGGAATTGCTCGATCTTCGGAAGGTTGAAGGCTTGGTCGTCGTGCCACCCCGGGAGCTGTGGCTTCAACTCCTGGGGCCAGAGAGCACACCCGGTAGGTAAAGTGGGTCTGGTTGGATTCGAACCAACGACCAAGGGATTATGAGTCCCCTGCTCTGACCGGCTGAGCTACAGACCCGCTGGGGGATTATATCGGGCGGGCGCCGACCCCCCACCTCAATCGACCCCCCACCTCAATCCTCCCCCTCAAGGGGGGAGGAGGTAGGACTGTTAGCCTTCCTGGTCGAGGAAGCTGCGCAGGCGCTCGGAGCGCGAGGGATGGCGCAGTTTCCGCAGCGCCTTCGCCTCGATCTGGCGTATGCGCTCGCGGGTGACGTCGAACTGCTTGCCGACCTCCTCCAGCGTGTGGTCGGTGTTCATCTCGATGCCGAAGCGCATGCGCAGCACCTTCGCCTCGCGCGGTGTGAGCGTGTCGAGCACGTCCTTGGTGACCCCGCGCAAGCTGGCGTAGACCGCCGCCTCGTTGGGCGCGACCGTGGACTGGTCCTCGATGAAATCGCCCAGGTGCGAATCGTCGTCGTCGCCGATCGGCGTCTCCATCGAGATCGGCTCCTTGGAGATCTTCAAGATCTTGCGGATCTTGTCCTCCGGCATCTCCATCTTCTCGGCGAGCAGCTGGGGGTCCGGCTCCTGCCCCGTTTCCTGCAGGATCTGGCGCGAGATGCGGTTCATCTTGTTGATGGTCTCGATCATGTGCACCGGAATGCGGATGGTGCGCGCCTGGTCCGCGATCGAGCGCGTGATCGCCTGCCGGATCCACCACGTGGCGTAGGTCGAGAACTTGTAGCCGCGGCGGTACTCGAACTTGTCCACCGCCTTCATGAGGCCGATGTTGCCTTCCTGGATGAGGTCGAGGAACTGCAGCCCGCGGTTGGTGTACTTCTTGGCGATCGAGATCACGAGGCGCAGGTTCGCCTCCGTCATCTCGCGCTTGGCACGGCGCGCCTTCGCCTCGCCGGTGGACATCTGGCGGTTGATCTCCTTCAGGTCCTTGATCGGGATGCCGACGCGGTCCTGGAGAGTGAGGAGCTTCTGCTGCTTCTCCACGATCGCCGGCTCGAAGCGCTCGAGCGCCTCGCTCCAGGGATTCCGCGCCTCGATCTCGCCCTTGATCCAGCGCAGGTTCCCTTCCTTGCCCGGGAATTCCTTGATGAAGTGCGGGCGCGGCATGCGCGCCTTGTCCACGCAGAAATCCATGATGGCGCGCTCGTAGCCGCGCACCTCCTCCACCAGCCTCCTGATGGAGTCGCAGAGCGCCTCGATCTGCTTCGCCGCGAAGCGGATCTTCATGAGCTCCTCGAGGATCGCGTCGCGCGCCTGGAGGTAGGCGCGGCTGCGCGGGCCGTTCCGCGCGAGTGCGCGCGTCATCCGGCCGTAGAGCGAGCGGACGACCGCGAAGCGCTTCAGCGCATCGGCCTTGAGCTTCAACTGGTCGGCGGTCTGCGCGGCGGCGCCCTCTTCATCCTCCTCTTCCGCGGCCTCGAGCTCCTCCTCCATTTCTTCGTTGTCCTCGGCGAGCTCCTGGATCGGCTCGTTCTTCGCGTGGGGATCGATCAAGCCGTCGATCAGCTCGTCCACGCGCAACTCGTCCTTCTCGATGCAGTCGGCGTAAGTGAGGATCTCCGCGATGGTGGTGGGGCACGCCGCGATCGCCTGGATCATGTGGCGCAGCCCGTCCTCGATCCGCTTGGCGATCTCGATCTCGCCCTCGCGCGTGAGGAGCTCGACGGAGCCCATCTCGCGCATGTACATCCGCACCGGGTCGGTGGTGCGGCCGAACTCGGAATCGACGGTGGACAGCGCCGCCTCGGCTTCCTCGACCGCTTCCTCGTCGGCCACCGGAGGTGTCACTTCCGACATCAGCAGCGACTCGGCATCCGGGGCCTCGTCATAGACCTGGATGCCCATGTCGTTGATCATGCTGATGATGTTTTCGATCTGCTCGGCGTCCAGCATGTCGTCGGGCAGGTGGTCGTTGATCTCGGCGTAGGTGAGGTAGCTCCTCTCCTTGCCGAGCACGATCAGGTTCTTGAGGCGCGTGCGCCGCGCTTCGGCGTCGGCGGGCGAGAGCTCGCGGCGCTCGAATTCCTTGACCAGCGCCTTTTCCCTGGCGGTCAACCCGCGCGTGGAGCGCTTGCCGCCCTTGCCTTTCGCCTGCGCCTGCGCGCGCGCGATGCGTTCATCGAGCAGCGCCTTCTTCAGCGCTGCCTTGTCCATCCGCTGCGGGACCTTGCCGGGCGCCTTGGCCTGCAGCACGCCCTTCGCGAGGGTTTTCGCCAGCTTCGCCTTGAGGAGGAGCTGCCGCGGCCGGCTGCCGGCGTGCTTTACGCGCGACTTGACCGCGCGCTTCGCCGCGCTACGACCCCTGGCGGCGGGATGTCTGCGCGCCCCGGCCTTTGCCTTCGCTTTCCTCGATTTCGCCATCTCTCGCCGACCCCCGTGAACGCGCCTCAAAAAAGCTGCGAATTATACCCTCGTTGGACCGCGCCTACGCGCGAAAGTTATTCAGCAACTGGTTGTCAACAAAGCAATTTCTGCGCCAGCTCGATCCGCCCAAACCAGCCAGGGTACGTGGGGTCGCGGAGCCAACACTTCAACCCGCCATTTCCTTCAAACTCCCTGGCGTGAACCCGTCGTCGCGCGTTTCAGCTCGTCCAGGCGCCGCGCAACCTCCTGGAAGCGCTTGCGCGCAATGTCGCTGCGCTCGCCGCCGGCGCTCAATCGCTCGAACTCGCTGCGGACCTGCAGCAGCTCCAGCTGGTTGAATACCCCGGTGAGATCGGCGAGCGCGGAGTTCTCGTCACCGGTGACGGAAAGCGTTTCGCCGGCCACCTCCTGGTAGAGCCCGGCGTACTGCGATTCGCGGGTGGCTTCGAACAGCATCGCCGGCGTGGTGGCGCCGGACTCCCTCAATGCGTCCACCAGCTCCGCCACCGACGCCAGCTCGGGCGCATCCAGCATGGCGCGCCGCTCCGGCGAGAGCTGCTCCAGGAAACCCGGGTTCGACACCAGCAGGCGCAGCAACTGCCGTGCCAGGGGCGGCGGGGGGGTGCGCGCCGGGTGCGCCGGCGCGCCCTGGGACCGGGCCGGCAGCGCCCCCAGCTCGCACAACTGAGTGAGCTCATCGACCGTCAGACGGCATTTCTCGGCCAGCTCGCGCGCAAGCTGAAGACGCAGCGCGCCCGCCGGCATCTGCCGGAGCAGCGGCTTCGCCTCGTGAACGCAGCGCGCGCGGCCCTCGGCGGTGGCCAGGTCCACGCGCCCGGTCAACTCGTCGATGAGAAATCTCGACAGTGGAACCGATCGTCCCAGCAGCCCTTCGAATGCGCTCTTTCCGTGCCGGCGCACGTAGGTGTCCGGGTCCTCGCCTTCCGGCAGGAACAGGAACCGCACCTCCTTGCCGTCGGCGAGCTGCGCGAGGCTCACCTCGAGCGCGCGCCACGCGGCGCGGCGGCCCGCGGCGTCGCCGTCGAAGCAGAACACGATCTCGTCGGTCTGGCGCAGAAGCTTCTGCACATGCAGCGGCGTCGTCGCCGTGCCGAGGGTGGCTACCGCGTATTCGATGCCGGATTGCGCGAGCGCGACCACGTCCATGTAGCCCTCGACCACCAGCACCCGGCCGGCGTCGCGGATCGCGCGCCGCGCCTGGTAGAGGCCGTAGAGCTCGCGCCCCTTCTCGAACACCGCGGTTTCCGGGGAGTTGAGGTATTTAGGCTCCCCGTCGCCCAGCACCCGCCCGCCGAATCCGATCACGTTGCCGCGCACGTCCACGATCGGGAAGACGATGCGGTTGCGGAAGACGTCGTAGCGCCGGCCGTCGTGACTTGTTTTCACCAGCCCCGCCTCGGCGAGCACCTTGCCTTCGTAGTCGGTGAACGCCGCGGCCAGGCTCTGCCATTCGTCCGGGGCGTAGCCGATGCCGAAGCGCTTGGCGATCTCGCCGGAGACACCGCGCTTCTTGAGGTACGCGATGGCGTGCGTCGCGTCCTTCAACTGCGCCCGGTAATGGCCCGCCGCACGCAGCAGCACGTCGTAGAGAGTTGCTCCCTGCTCGGCCCGGCGGCGCTCGGTTTCGGTGCGCACTTCCGGCACGTTCATTCCCACGCTGCGGGCGAGTTCCTTGACCGCCTCGACGAAGCCCAGGCCGCCATGCTCCATCAGGAAGCCGACCGCCGTGCCGTGCGCTCCGCAGCCGAAGCAATGGTAGAACTGCTTCGTCGGCGACACCGTGAACGAAGGCGTCTTCTCGCTGTGAAACGGGCAACACGCGACGTAATTCGCCCCGGCGCGCTTCAGCTTCACGTGCCGGTCCACGACCTCGACGATATCGATCCGGCCGAGGAGCTCCTGGATGAAGGACTGCGGGATCACTTACGGAAAAGCAGGATGGATGACGGGTGATAAGCGATGCGTAACGGCAACTCCGGCATGACGCGAGTATAGCGCCGCGCGCGCAAGGAACAACAGAAAAAATCGGCGGGCCCGGCGCCGCCGCGCAAAGCAATTAGCCTGCCAACTTCGATTTCACCAGCGCGGATACTTTTCCCATATCGGCACGGCCGGCGAGCTTGCCCTTCAGGGCGCCCATCACCTTGCCCATGTCCGCGGGTGTCGTGGCGCCGGCCGCGGAAATGGCTTCCGCCACTGCCGCCGCGATCTCGGCGTCCGACAGCGCCTGCGGCAGGTAGCCCTGGAGCAGGTCGCTTTCAAACTTCTCGTTCTGCGCGAGGTCCTGCCGCCCGCCTTTCTCGAACTGGGCGATCGACTCGCGCCGCTGCTTGATCATCCGCTCGATGACGCCCACTACCTCCGCGTCGGCGAGCTCCTTGCGCTCGTCGACCTCGCGCTGCTTTACCGCGGCGAGCAGCAGCCGCAGCGCGTCGCGGCGCCGGGCGTCGCCCCCGCGCATCGCGGCTTTCAGGTCATCGTTGATGCGGGACTTGAGGGTCAATACATCCGTGGCGGAAGGAGCTGTGAGCGCAGGCGCTTGTGATGGCGCTTGATCGCGGCCGCGAGCTTGCGCTTGCGTGCCGTGGTCGGCTTCTCGTAATACTCGCGCGCCCGCAGTTCGGTCAGCAGGCCGGTTTTCTCGACGGTGCGCTTGAAGCGGCGCAGCGCCGCCTCGAACGGTTCGTTCTCCTTGACGCGGACAGTCGTCATAACATCCCAGGTCGCCATTGGAAAAGTCGTATTATATCAAGCCATAAGCGTTTTTTGAAGCCGCTGGCAATCATGTTGGTGCTCGGCATCGAAACCTCCTGCGACGAGACCGGCGTCGCGCTCTATGACGGCGCGCGCGGGCTGCTCGGGCACGCACTGCACTCGCAGGCGCGCCTGCACGCCGATTACGGCGGCGTCGTGCCCGAGCTCGCCTCGCGCGACCATGTCCGGCGCCTGCTGCCGCTCACGCGCCGCATGCTCGAGCAGTCCGGCAGTCGCGTGGGGGAGCTTACTGCGGTCGCCTACACCGAAGGCCCCGGCCTCGCCGGCGCGTTGCTGGTCGGGGCCGCGACGGCGCACGGCCTCGGCTACGCGCTCGGCGTGCCTGCGCTCGGCGTGCACCACCTCGAGGCGCACCTGCTTTCACCACTGCTCTCGCGGCCGGCCCCCGCCTTCCCCTTCGTCGCCCTGCTCGTCTCCGGCGGCCACACCCAGTTGATGCGCGTGCCAGGGGTGGGTGATTACGAGCTCCTCGGCGAGACGCTGGACGATGCCGCGGGAGAAGCGTTCGACAAGACCGCCAAGCTCCTCGGCCTCGGCTATCCGGGCGGCCCGGCACTCGCGCGGCTCGCCGCGACCGGAACAGCGGGCCGCTTCAGCCTGCCGCGCCCGATGCTCGCGAGCAGGGACCTCGACTTCAGTTTCAGCGGGCTGAAAACCGCGGTGCTGACCGTCATCCGCGACCGCGAGATCGACGACGCTGCGCGCGCCGATCTCGCAGCCGAGATCGAAGAGGCGATCGGGGAGGTGTTGTGCGCGAAGGCGCTCGCCGCTCTCCGGCATGCGGGGCTCAAGCGGCTGGTGGTCGCCGGCGGCGTCGGCGCAAACCTGACGCTGCGCGCCCGGCTCGCCGTCGCTGCTCGCGCGCACGCCTTCGAAGTGTTCTATCCGGAAATCGAGTTCTGCACCGACAACGGCGCCATGATCGCATTCGCAGCGGCGCTGCGAATGCAGCGGTCAGCTGTCAGCCCTCAGCTGTCAGCCGGAACGGGCGGCTTCACGGTGCGGCCGCGCTGGGAGCTGGAAGCCGTGGCGCACTCAGGCCGTCATGCCCGCGGAGGCGGGCATCCAGAGAATCCAATGCGGTCTGGATCCCCGCCTACGCGGGGATGACAGTGCCCTAGCTCTGAGGAGAGCCGGAGCCGCCGCCGATTCTGCCCTCGGTGCCGGCGATGAGATTGCGGATGTTGGCCTGGTGGCGCCAGGCGATGAGGAGCGCGATCACCGCGACGCCGACCGCCCCCTCCAGCGTGAAGCGGCCCATGCCGTGGAGGAAGAACGCGAAGAACGGCGCGAACGCCGCGGCGGTGAGCGCGGCGAGCGAGGAGTAGCGGAAGAAGAAGGCGATGATGAGCCAGGTTGCAACGGCGCCGGCCGCAAGCCACGGATCGAGCGCGGCGAGGACGCCGACCCCGGTGGACACGCCCTTGCCGCCGCGGAAGCGCAGGAACACCGGGTACATGTGGCCGAACGTGGCGGCGACCGCTGCGGCGGCCACCGCGATATCGGCCGCCCCCGCATCGGCCATGCGGCTCGCGAGGAACACGGCGAGCCAGCCCTTGAACGCGTCGCCGACGAGAGTGAGCGCCGCAGCGGCTCTTTTTCCGGTCCGCAGCACGTTCGTCGCGCCGGGATTGCCGGAGCCGTAGCTGCGCGGATCGGGCAGCCCGAAAGCGTGGCTCACGATCACCGCGAACGGGATCGAGCCCAGCAGGTATGCCAGCAATGTAGTCGCTGCAGCGCTCATGCGAATTCACTTACAATTGCCGCTCATTTTAGCCCCCAATGGACGTAATCTTCATCACTGACCTGCGCGTCGAGATGCTGATCGGCGTCTACGACTGGGAGCGCAGGGTGCCGCAGACGGTGCAGCTCGATCTCGAGATCGGCATCCCGGACGGCGGCCGCCCGCGCAGCGACCGCATCCGCGAGACCATCGACTACGCCAAGGTCATCGAGCGCATCAAGGCCTCGCTGCGGGAGGAGCGCTTCCTCCTCGTCGAGCGTCTCGCCGAGTACCTCGCCGCTCTGGTGATGACGGAGTTCAAGGCGCCGTGGGTCAGGGTGAGCGTCAGCAAGCTCGCGGTGGAAAAGGACGTGAAGCGGGTCGGCATCACCATTGAAAGAGGCAAAAGAGAGTGACGAGGTACAGGTGACGAAGTACGGGTGACGAGATAAAGGTGACGTACATCCCGCGATTGGTTCTTGTCACCCTCATTCGTCACTATTAATCGTCACCCTTATCTCGTCACTTTCATCCCCTAGGGTGATGCCTGGCGTGCAGCTGCTTCAGGCGCTCGCGCGCCACGTGCGTGTAGATCTGGGTGGTGGAGATGTCCGAGTGGCCGAGCAGGAGCTGGACGACGCGGAGGTCGGCACCGTGGTTGAGGAGGTGCGTGGCGAACGCGTGGCGCAGCGTGTGCGGAGAGATCGGCTTCCGGAGACCGGCCGCCGAGGCGTGGCGCCGCAGCAGGTGCCAGAACATCTGGCGCGTCATGGCGGCCCCGCGCGCGGTGACGAATAGATCGTCGGCCGCGCGGGCGCCGAGGAGCTGCGGCCGCGCTTCCCCGAGGTAGCGCCGGATCCACGCGATTGCCTCTTCGCCGAGCGGCACCAGCCGCTCCTTGGACCCCTTGCCTACCACCCGCACGACCCCCATGTCCTGGCTCACCTGGCCGAGCTTCAACTTGACCAGCTCCGAGACCCGCAGGCCGCTCGCGTAGAGCGTCTCCAGCATCGCCCTGTCGCGCAGCCCGAGCGCCGTGTCCGCGTGCGGCGCGGCGAGCAGTTTCTCGACGTCCTCTTCGGTCAGGCTCTTCGGCAGCCCGCGCGGCAGCTTGGGCGAGTCGATCTTGAGCGTGGGGTCGGCCTCGATCCGTCCCTGGCGCAGGCAGTAGCGGTAGAAGCGCTTCAGGCTCGATAGGAGCCGCGCCGCGCTCGACGCGCGCGTCCGCTTCCGGAACAGATGGCCGAGATACGCCTGGACATCGGCGACGTCGGCCTCGATGAGTTTCCTGCCCTGCCCGGCGGCGAGCCATGCCGCGAACTGGACGAGATCGCGGCGGTAGGCGTCCAGCGTGTTCTTCGCCAGCCCGTCCTCGAGCCACAGGGCATCGCAGAACTCGTCGATGATCCCGGAATCCCTGCGCGCCATGCCCGATGATATCAAGCCGGACAAGTGGTAGATTATGCGCGGAAGCAAGGTCGCCGCGGCCACCAGGGAGGAAACCATGGCTCATCTCATCCGGATCGTCTTGTTGCTCGTCGCCTGCGCCTGCGCCGGGGCTACGGCGTTCGCGCAGAAGTACCCCTCCCGGGCGGTACGCATCATCGTTCCACAAGTGCCCGGCGATCCCTGCGACACGTTCGGCCGGCTGCTGGGCCAGAGGATGAGCGAGCGGCTCGGGCAGCAGTTCGTCGTCGACAACCGCCCCGGCGCGAGCGGCACGATCGGCCTGGCTCTGGCTGCGAAAGCGCCCGCGGACGGCTACACGATCGCCTGCGGTCAGGGCGGCAACATGTCGGTCATTCCCCACACGATGAAGGGCGTGCCGTACGACGCGCTGAAGGACTTCGTGCCGATCTCGCTCATCGCAACCAACTATCTCGCGCTGGTGGTGCACCCGAGCACGCCGTTCAAGAACGTCGGGGAACTGATCAAATATTTGAAGGCCCACCCGGGCAAGGTCTCGTTCGCGAGCAACGGCGAGGGTGCCTTCGTGCACATGGCGACCGAGTCGTTCCGCTCCGCCGTGGGGGGGTTCGACTACCTGCACGTCCCCTTCAAGGGCGTCGCCGAGATGGGGCGGGAGATCATGGCCGGACGGGTAGACGCCGGAATCAGCTCGTTCACGGGCATGTACCCGTTCATCCAGTCCGGCCGCGTGCGGCTGCTCGGCATCGCGAAAGCGACGCGCGCGCCCAACTATCCCAACTTTCCCACGATCGCCGAGACGGTACCGGGCTTCGAAGCGGGCGGCTGGTTCGGATTCGTTGCTCCGGCCAACGTGCCGAAGGACGTCATCGCGGTCCTCAACCGGGAAGCGAACGCGGCCATGCAGGTGCCGGAAATCCGCGCGAAGCTGGAAGCCCTGGGGCTCGAGGTCTGGAACGAGTCGCCGGAATACTTCGGCAAGCTCATGAAAAGCGAATACGACAAGTACGGCAAGGTGGCGCGCGATATCGGGCTCGTGCCGAAGTAGTTCCCTCACCCCTTCCCCCTCTCCCGAGCGGAGAGGGCAAACGATCAACGGTAAATGGCCTGTCGGCCATTTACCGAAGGCTCGATTGGCTCACGCCCTCGTGCCGGAGCAGCCAGCGCTTGATCTCGATGCCCGGGCCGCGCCGGGCGTGCATGAATCCCCCGATGCCGTGGCTCGCGACCACGCGGTGGCAGGGAATGACGAGCGGGATGCGATTCGCGCCGCACGCGCCGCCCACCGGGCGCGGGGCGGTGCGCAGCCCCCGCGCAATATCCACGTAGGTGAGCGTGCGGCCGCTGGGAATGTCGTGGACGGCGCGCCACACCCGGCACTGGAAGTCGGTGCCGCGGTAATCGAACGGGAGATCGAAGCGGAATCCGGGGTCCTGGAGATAGCGTTCGATCTGCCGGCAGACGCGCTCGGCGAACCGGCTGAGCGGAGCCAGCGTCGCGACGCCGCGCGGAAAGTATTCGATGCCGGTCAGGCGGTCGCCCGCCGTGCGGATGCCGAGCACCGCGAACGGCGTCGGAAATTTCGCCTGATACGCTTCGAGCATCTGTGGCAACCGGCTCGGGAACGATGCTATTTTACGGCTTTCCACCCCCCGCAGAAATCGAAAATGCCGAAGATCCGGACGCCGCGCCGGGGGATCTCGATACCGGAGCCGCGCCCATGACTGTTCCAACGCTGTCCGCCCGCGGCGCCGAAATTCCGGTGATCGGCTTCGGCACCTCGCAGCTCGGCAACTGCGGCGAGATCGTCGCGACCGCGCTCAAGCTCGGCTATCGCCACATCGACACCGCCTGGAAGTACGGCACCGAGGAGGGCGTCGGAGAAGGCATCAAGGCATCGGGCGTGCCGCGCCAGGAGATCTTTCTGTGCACCAAGGTCTCGCACGAGAACCTGCGCGCCGCCGATTTCTCGCGCTCGGTGGAGCAGAGCCTGAAGCGACTGCGGACCGATTACGTGGATCTCCTGCACGTGCACTGGCCGAGCACGGACGGAATCCCGCTCGCGGAAACCATGGGCGCGCTGGCGAAGGCGAAGCGGGACGGCAAGGCGCGCCACATCGGCGTCGCGAATTTCAACATCGCGATGACCGAGGAAGCGATGCGCCTCTCCCCGGAGCCCGTCGTGACACTCCAGGCCGAGTACCACCCCTACCTCGACCAGTCGAAGGTGCTCGCGTTCTGCCGCAGGGCCGGGCTCGTCTTCACCGCCTATTGCCCGCTCGGACGCGGGCGGCTGTTCAAGGAGCCGGTCATCGCCGAGATCGCGCGCGCCAGGGGAAAGACCGTCGCGCAGATCGCGTTGCGCTGGCTGGTGCAGCAGGGCAACATCGCTCCCATCCCGCGCTCCTCGAACCCCCGGCACATGGCCGAAAGCCTGGACGTCTTCGACTTCACCCTGACCGACGAGGAAATGAAGCGCATTTTCGCGCTCAAGCGCCCCGACGGCCGGATCGCGAACCCGGCCGGGCGCGCGCCCGCCTGGGACTAAACTGCAACCAGGAAGGAGGAAGACACAAGTGAAAGCCCCCACCGTCAGGTACGCGCTCGGAATCAAATCGGCCTGCCGCCTGGCGCTACTGCCTTCCGCCTTCTGCCTTCTGGCTTTGGGCGCCACGCAGCAGGCAGGTGCGCAGGCGTCCTTCCCGTCGAAGAACCTCCAGATGATCGTGCCCTATGCCGCCGGCGGCTCGATCGATCTCTTCGCCCGCGCCATCGCCCAGCGGCTCGGCCAGGAATGGGGCCGGACCATCATCGTGGACAACCGTCCCGGCGCGAGCGGCATGATCGGCACCGAGATCTTCATCAAGCTGGCGCCCGACGGCCACGCGCTGCTCGGCCACACCTCCTCGTATCCCGCGACCGCCTCGGTCCGGGCCAAGCTGCCGTTCGACCCGGGAAAATCCATCGTCCCGGTCGCGATGATCGCGAGGGCCCCGATGCTGTTCGCGGTGCACCCGTCGGTGCCGGCGAAAAACATCAAGGAGCTGATCGCGGTTGCGAAGAGGACCCCGGGAGGACTCAACTACGGCTCGTCCGGCGCGGGCGGCAACAATCACTTCTCGGGCGCCCTGTTCGCCTCGGCCGCGGGCATCAAGATGACCCACATCCCCTACAAGAGCATCGCGCCGGCGGTGACCGCCGTCGCCTCCGGGGAAATCGAGATCCTGATCGCGAGCGCGGCCGCGCTCTCCCCGCAGATGAAGGCCGGGAGGCTGCGCATCCTCGGCGTGACGAGCCTCGAGCCCTCGCCGCTGTTCCCGGACCTGCCGGCGATCGCCAGGTCCGGCGCGCCCGGCTACAGCTACGAGCTGTGGTGGGGGGTGTTTGCGCCGGCAGGCATCGCGACCGACCGGCTCGCCTTCATCAATGCCGCCATCAACAAGATCCTCGCGAGCGGGGAGATGAGGAAGTTCATCGCTGCCGAGGGCGCGGAGTCGTGGCCGCAGACGCCCCAGCAGCTCGACGGCTTCCTGGTGAGGGAAATCGAGCGCTACCGGAAGGCCGCGAAAATCGCGGGCATCGAGCCGCAGTAGGCTTCAGGCGCCTTCCGCCGCCGCGGGATTCCACTGACCCTTGCGCATGCGCGTGATCGTGATCGCCGCGAACACGCCGGCTTTCGTGAACGGATCGCCGTCGGAGAAGGCCCTGGCTTTCGCCCGGCTGTCCACGTTGACGATGAAGAGGCTGCCGATCGCCTGCGTGCCCTCGTCGTTCTGCGTCGCGCCCGCGAGCACCAGGATGCCCTTCTGGCTCTGCAGGTAATCGCGGTGGGGCTGGAGGACTTTCTCCCGGATCGGGGCGGTGTTCGGCTTGTCGGTGCAGGAAATGGCCCAGAGCATGGTGGTTCTCCTTTCGCCGTGATGATATTGCATATCCGGGTCGCGGTTTAGAATCCGGGGCATCCACAACGCGCGGGAGTCCAGAAGGTGGTCAAGCGAATTGCGGTGCTCGGCTGCGGCGCGATCGGCAGCAGCGTCTCCGCCGACCTGACGCAGGCGGGCTACGACATCACCGTCATCGACCAGTGGCCGGCGCAGGTGGAAGCGTTGAAGGCGACCGGGCTCCACATCCAGGTGGCCGACCGCGACATCAAGGTGCCGATCCGCCGCGCCCTCCACCTGTGCGATCTCGCCTCGTCCAACCTGGAGTTCGACATCGTGTTTCTGGCGGTGAAGTCCTACGACCACCGCTGGATGGCCGAATTGATCAAGCCTTACCTCAAGAGCGACGGCGTGCTGGTCGGCGTCATGAACGGCATGAACGACGACTCGATCGCCTCCATCGTCGGCCGCAACCGGACTGTCGGCTGCTGCATCGAGCTCTCCGCGGAGATCTTCACGCCGGGGCTGGTCCAGCGCAACACCACGCACCAGGGCACGTGGTTCGCGGTGGGAGAGCTCGACGGGCTGCTCACTCCGCGCGTGAAGGAAATCCAGGCGATCCTCTCCCACGTCGCCCGCTGCGAAGTGACCGGAAATATCTACGGCACGAGATGGACGAAGCTCATCGCCAACACCATGACCATGGGCCCGCACGGGCTGCTCGGGCTGCGCAACGGCGAGGCGGCCGCCATTCCGGGCATGGCCGACATCGCCATGGGGATCGGCCGCGAGTCGCTCGCGGTCGGCACCGCGCTCGGCTACCGCATCGAGCCGATCTTCGGCCTGCGCGCGGATGAATTCGCGGGCTCGAGCGACGAGAACCTGGCAACGACGCGCGACGCCCTGATGCGGCACGTGGGCGGACGTTCGCGCACCGCGCCGATCCACGATCACATCAAGGGCCGCAGGAGCGAGATGGAGTTCATCACCGGCATCGTGTCGCGCAAGGGGCGCGAGCTCGGCATCCCGACGCCGTTCAACGACGCCGTGCTCGAGATCGACCGGGGAATCAACCGCGGCGAGATCAGGATGGATCCCTCGAACTTCGCCTTGCTCGAGGAGAAAATCGGCGCCGCGCGGTGAATCCCGGTTGCCGACCGGGGGCGCGGGGGAATAGTACGGGTTGCCGTACCGTTTACCGCATTGAGCTCAACCTGGAGGAGACAAGCAATGAAAGTCCCTGGAATCATCGCGCCGGCCGCGCTGCTGGCGCTCGCACTGGTGGCCGGCGTCCACGCGCAGCAACCCGGTATGACGTTCTTCATCACCAGCGCCGGGCCCGGCAAGGGCGCGGACCTGGGCGGCCTGGCGGGCGCGGACCGGCATTGCCAGTCGCTGGCGGCCGCGGCGGGCGCGGGCAAGCTCACGTGGCGCGCCTATCTCAGCACGAGCGCGGCGGACGGCAAGCCTGCGGTCAACGCGCGCGACCGCATCGGCAACGGCCCGTGGCACAACGCGGAGGGCAGGCTCATCGCGCGCAATGTCGCGGAGCTGCACGGCAACAACAACGTCAGCTGGATGACTGCTCTCACCGAGAAGGGCCAGCGGGTCAATAACAGCGCGACCCCGCCCAACATGCACGACATCCTCACCGGCTCGCAGCCGGACGGCGCGGCGCTGGCGGGCGACCCGGCCAAGACGACCTGCGGCAACTGGACCCGCAGCGGCGAGGGCGCCGCGATCGTCGGCCACCACGACCGCATCGGTCTGCGCGACGACGAGGCTTCCAGGTCGTGGAACGCCTCGCATCCCTCGCGCGGCTGCAGCCCGGACCACCTGCGGGCGTCGGGCGGCGCCGGATTGTTCTACTGCTTCGCCGCGAACTGAATCACCGCACCACCGCCGGTCCGTCACTGCGGCAACGCGGCGCCTGCGGCGCCGCGCAGAAACGAGGGCAGCGCGGCGCTGTCAGCCGGGGAGACGCCCTGCTGTCTCAACACGGCGAGCGCCGACGCCTGCAACCGCCAGCATGGTGAGCGCAGGGCCGCCTGCGCGGCAGCGAGCGCTGTCTCGCGCGTGCCCCCGGCGCTGCCGCGCAGCCGTAGCGCCGCCGCGCGCACCCCGCACGCCCGATGCGAATCGAGCGCCGCCAGCATGCGCTCCATCTGCTGCGGCGGCGCCGGGCGTTCGCGCAGCGTTATGGTGATGGCACCCGCGAACGGTGTGCCCGGCCCCGCGGCGAGCATTCGTTCCATCGCATCCCACATCGCCTGCGCATCGTCAGCGGATGCGGCTGCCGCGGAACAACGAAGCGCCTCGCTCAACGACCAGGCGACTTCGAAATCGCCGCGCGGGAGTTCAGCGAGGCTCTCCTCGAGCTGCGCCGTCAGCCGTCGCTGCACCTCCGCGTAGACCCCCGGCTCGAAGGCTCCGCCCGCAAATGCCGGCGCGAGCCCGCGCAAAGCATCGGCCAGAGACATCGAGAACGGGGTGGCCGTCGCCGCTGCCTCCGGACACCGGCGCGCGCTTTCCGGCTCGTGCCTGACCGGCGCGTCGCCGAGCGGGCCTCCAAACCGGGCGGCCTCGCGCGGCGGCGACAAAGCGCCTGCCTTGCCCGAGAAGGCGGCGCGCGCCGGGTCGTAGACGAGAAGCCCCAGCGTCGGCAGCCCGCGGAACCATTCGGCATCGCCCCACGCCCGGCGGGGGTCGTCGACGTGCCACTCGTCGGCGCCGCCGCCGTCGAAGGCGATGCCGACCCCGTTGGCGGTCGCCGCGCCCTGTGCGAGGGCGCCCGCGCGGTAGCTGTCGTCGCCCGCGGCATCGGCCAGCACGCCCACCGCGAGGTCGAGCCCCATGCCCTGCCCGACGCCGACGGAAAGCTGGTAGCGGTCGGCGCCGGAATCGTCACGGAGTACGCCAACGGCCTCGTGCACGCCGGCGCCCTGCGCGTAGCGTACGGCTTCGTAGCGGTCGGCTCCGCCGCGGTCCCAGAGCAATCCCAGCGCGTAGTAGTAGCCCGCGCCCTGGGCATACATCTCCGCCTCGTAGCGGTCGTCGCCCGCGTCGTCGCGCAGGATGCCGATGCCGCC
>Ga0187893_10000736_pt1 | contig 83983 bp, 74 predicted proteins | sample MA1701074metaG_FD_139574 | JGI IMG/M metagenome (GOLD analysis project Ga0187893, IMG submission 139574) | White microbial mat communities from a basaltic lava cave in the Kipuka Kanohina Cave System on the Island of Hawaii, USA - MA170107-4 metaG ... | reverse complement strand
CCAGAATGACGACCGCTTTCGAGTCAGCGAGTAGGGAAGCCTGCATGTCCGGCTCGGTGCGCCCCTTCAGTCGACTTCAGTCGACCCAGAATCCCTCGCCTTCAGGCGAGGGTTGATCAATCCGGTAGACGGGAGGCGAGACAGGCGGTTGGCGAGCGCAACTCTGCGACATTGCGCCAACGTCACGGCGCAGGGTTACGATCGCAGAATGGGTGCGCTGGGGTGGATCGTGGCGGTAGCGTCAGGTGTGGCGTTGCTTGCTGTCGGCCTGTGGCGTCGATCCAATAGGCGTCGAGAGGCAGCACCGGATGTAGACCCCGTCAGCGAGGGCTGGTTGGCCGAACAGCGAGGACGGAAAGACTAGGCTCCCCGGTCCTGCGAAGATGGCAATCCCGCATCGACGAACCTCATCGGCAGATTGGTTGGCTGCACGTTATACTCTGAGTGCACTCTTTACTCGCTTCTGAGTCGCACGCGTTCAGGTCGACAGGGACGCGCTCTTCACAAGCCAAGGAGCTACACCGTGCGCCCGGAATCCCTCGCTCAATTGTATTGGTCCATTTGCGGCGTCGCTCCAGCCCACTTTCACTTTGACGGTCGCGGGTGTTGTGGATTGCGCGCCCATGCTGTCCTTTAGGACTAAAGCGATCTCCGGGCATCGGTGCCCCACCTGCTCATTACCTCTGGTCCGCAGTCGTCGCCGGAGCCTGGAGCGCATGTGGGGAACGCTCACGCGCCGGCTGAGGTACGAGTGTGAAAAGTGTGGGTGGCGAGGCTGGCGCCGACTGAATCCACCGCGCGACACCTAGGGGAGGCCCACGCGCCCCGCTTCTTCAGGCGTCCTGGAGGGGAGTCTACCGGCACAAAGCCCTGGTAGGCGATCGCCCTCAGGTGTTGGCTTTCGCCACCTTTGTTCAGCCTCACACATTCAGGGACGCCCCCGACTCTTCCTGCGGCGCTTCCCCTCCAGCTGCGCAACCCACTTGCAGCCAGTCAGTTAATCTCCGACGCGTGCGACGATCACCCCCATCCTTGAATTCCGAGCCACCTCGTAGGTAGGAGGCTGCGCACATGGCCAAGTTCCTCATTGAGGTTCCACACGAGTCGGAAGTGGTCACTAAGCCTTTTCACCGGAATTCGAAAATACAAGTGAAAGAATGGGCAACAACGTGGCCAGGAGCGGCCCGCGCTCCTTTGCTTGGGGCGCGATGCGCTGGTATCACGTCACGCCGACGCTCGACCAATTCTTCGCCGGCGCGCCGCTCCTGAAAGATGCGGGTACGTCCCCACAGGGAAGTGATCGCTTTTTCAGAAATGAACTGCGCCGGTCGCTGCGCGCGGCGTGAGCTCGCTTCCGAGTCGAAGCCGATCAGGAAGCCGGTATGCGTCTTCGCGTAGCCAGCGGGTCCTCCTCAGCGGGCGGGGCCGATCGGCTCGAGCCCGGCCTTCGTCACGGCCGCACGGGCCTCCGCGCCGGCGAGCGTGCGCAGGAAGGCCCGCGCCCCCTCGGAGTTTTCAGCCGTCGCCATCATGCCAGCCGAATAGATCGTCGGCAGCTGGATCGCGGCAGGCAGCGTGCCCGCCACCCGCACCCCCGGATTCGGCTGCAGTTCGCTCGTGAAGGTGATGCCGAGCTCGGCCTCGCCTTTCGCGACGGCGTCGGCGACTTCCGATCCCTGCGTCCGATACACGGTCTTCGATTTCATCGCCTCGGCGATACCCATCCGACCCAGCAGCCCCTCGAAAAAGGTTCCGGACGTCCCGCCTGCCGCCGGATTCACGTACGCGACCGACCGGGCCTTGAGCAGCGCGGCCCTGACCGTCTCCGGGGTCGACAGATCGGGAAGCGGCGCGCCGGCCCGCACCCCGACCCCGATCAACGCACGTGCCACGTCCACCCGGGTTCCGGACACGATCCTGCCGGCCTTCTCCAGCGCGTCGATGGCCGGCGCCGCCGCGAACATCACGTCGGCCCGCTCCTTCTCCAGCCGCTTCTGCAGCGACCCTGTCGTGTCGCTGACGACGACCACCGAGTGGCCCGAACCGCGCGTCAAGGCCTCGCCCGCCTGTCGCGCGATCCCGGTCACGGCGCCGCCCACGAAGACAATGACCTTCCCCTGGGCGGAGGCGACCGATGACAGCACCAGGAACCCCACCATCGACACGCAGCCTGCGAGTACGGGATGCATAGGATGCATAGTGATCTCTCCATTCCTGACCATGAGGCGTCTTGCCCCGGGACGTCTGTAGCATATGCCACATGACCGTTTGGAAAGCACGGCGCCGAATGCCTTGCAGAGGTGGGTGCTCGTCGTTTTTGATAGCATGTGTCGGTCCGGCTTGGTTTGCCATGAGGGGGCGTGTGACGCTGTTTCGTTTGTGCAGTACGAGAACGCGTGTCGAAGCCGGTCAACTCGAATCGCCTAGGAGGTGTGGCGTGATCACCAGGCTGCAAATCGTTGCGCTCGGAGCCGTCGGGATACTCGCGGCTGTCAGTCCGTTGTTCGCACATCACACATGGCCCGTCAACTGTTCGACTTCGGTCACCGTGACGGGGACCGTGACGGAGTACACCTGGGCCAGTCCGCACGTGATGATCGCTCTCGACGTCAAGCGAGCCGACGGCACCGTCGAGAAGTGGAGCGTCGGAGGCCCCAGTCTTAGTCGCATGACGGCGAACGCTTGGGACAGGAATACCCTCAAAGCGGGAGACGTGATCACCGGGACAGGCAATCGCTTCGTGGACGGATCGAATGTTCTGAAATTATCGAAGGTTGTGATGTCTGACGGGAAGGAAATGCTCCTGTACGAGAGCTGTTAGGCTGCATTGGAGCTCGCGCCTGCTTTGTTAGCTCCGGGCGCATGTTCCGCAAGGTATCACGGTTCGATCCGAGCGCAACCTCGTGCTGGCTCCTACACGTGTGCAGCGTCCGGCCGCTGCCGGCGGGCGTCGTACGTAAGCTGGCGTCCCCACCGGGATTCGAACCCGGGTTTCAGCCTTGAAAGGGCCGCGTCCTAGGCCTCTGGACGATGGGGACCCGACGGAACCGATCGCGTCCGACCGGACGACCCATTGTGGCATACCGATACGCGGCTCCGCCAAGCCGCGGCTCGATCGTCAGCTCCCGCTCCGCCTGTTCGTCCTCACAGTCCGCGGGAGGGTGTACCGCCACGCGACTGAACGGCCCTATCCGTCGTCGGGTGTCGGCGTGCGGCTCCTGGACGCTCAGGGATCGGCGCGGACCACACCCTCGACGTCCGACGGATTCTTCTATTTCTACAGTGTGTCGGCAGGCTCGTACACGCTCGAAGTGCGCGTCGGCGGAGACGCCCAGCGCTTTGTCATCGAGGTCAACGAGAGGGAGTACACGGACATCGCGCCAATTGCGGTGCCCTGAGCGCAGGGCGCCTCGCGCCTACCAGTAGCCGATCATCCGGCCGGCCGCCATGGCGGTCAGCCAGCTCGCCAGGGAGACGCCGCCCATCACCGCGAGTTGCCGGCTCTCGCCGGTGGTCAGCTCGCGCTCGCGCGTCGCGCGCCAGGCCGGCAGACGGCTGACGATGGCGACGTTGACGAGCCCGATGAGAATCGCCGGGAACTTGATCAGCAGGAAAGGATTGCCGACGTACTCCGTCGCGTTCGTGCAGATCATCATGACGCCGACCGCGGCGGCGATCGCGAATCCGGTCTTGGCCAGCGGAAGGCAGACCCGCCCCAGCGCCTCAATCGGCACGCGCCGCGTCACCCGCAACAGACGCAGATCGAGGACCAGGATGGAGCCGAAGAGCGTGGACACCCCAAGAATGTGGAAGAGATTGAGGATCGCGTACGTCCAGACGCCGGACCCGCGCACCCACTGCCCGAGGATGGACGCCTCCATCCACGCCAGAAGGTCGGCCATTAGGCCGGGATCCGGGATTCGGGGTGCGGGATCCGAATCCCGGACCCCGGGTCCCGGACCCTGGATCCCACCAGCGTCAGTGTCAGTGCCTGTCGCCGTACACCGGGAACGTGCGGTTGTTCCATTGCACGACCTCGGTCTTCATCTCGAACCGCCCCTGCCCCGTGTTCTTGTGGCCGCGCACCGTCACCGTCGCGCCGAGCGGAATGATCCCTTCCTTCAGCCCCGCCCCTGCCGTGCGATTGGGCGGCGCCATCGTAATGTCCCACACCTGGCCGTCGGCTGCCTTGATCTTCATCGTGGCATGCGGGCCGGAGAGGCTTACCGGTGCCGCAAGGATGCCGGTCAGCGTGGTCTCTTCCTGCGCCTGCCCGCCCCACCCATGATGGGCCGCCACCGGCGCGGCAAGGGCGACGACCAGCGCGAACGTGCCAAGAACCGTCAGAATGGAGTGCTTCTGCATCAGGTGCCCTCCGGTTATTTGCGATTCGGGATTCATGCTTAGCAATTAGCGATATAGTGCAATTACCAATCCAATCACAAATCACTAAGCCGTCAATCACCACTGATCTTAGCCCAATTCGGGATAGACAGTCCCTCTTATCGTTGTGTATTTTGTATATTCTTGGCGCCTGTAGATCGCTGCCAACTCGGCAGTTATCGGGAGACGATCCTATGACTATGACGCGCACGCCCCTGCTCGCCGTCGCCGCCGCCCTGCTCGTGGCCCCCGGCGCCCTCGCTCAGCACGAGGACCACGGCGGAGCCGTCGCCGATCAGGTCGGCAGCGCGAGCGTCCGTTTCGAGATCTCGTGCGCGCCCGGCATCCGCGCCGACTTCAACACCGCCGTCGCCATGTACCACTCGTTCTGGTTCCCCGAGGCAATCAAGATGTTCGAGTCGATCCTGACGCGGGATGGGTCCTGCGCCCTCGCCTACTGGGGAATCGCCATGGCGCAGTGGGGCAACCCGTACGCCGGGCTGAAGGGCGCGCCGGTGATCAAGGCTGGAAGCGCGACGATGGAGAAGGCGCGGAGTACGGGATCGCCAACGCCGCGCGAGCGGGCGCTCATCGAGGCCGTCGGCGTCCTGTACAGCTCGCCCGATCCGGCGACGCATCGCGACCGCGTGCTCAAGTACGAAGCAGCCATGCAGAAGGTGGCCGCCGACAATCCGAAGGACACCGAGGTGCGAATCCTCTACGCCCTGGCGATCACGCAGTCGCAGCTGGCGGCGGACAAGACGTACTCGAAACTGCTGGCGGCCGCGAAGATTCTGGATCCGCTCTTCAAGCAGATGCCGATGCATCCGGGCCTGGCGCATTACATCATCCATGCGTATGACGCGCCGCCGCTCGCCGATCGCGCGCTGACCGCCGCCCGCCGCTATGCGTCGCTCGCCCCTGCGGCGCCGCACGCCCTTCACATGCCCTCGCATACGTTCACCCGCCTCGGCCTGTGGCAGGAATCGATTGACACGAACCGCCGCTCCGCCGAGACCGCGCGCAAGACGAAGGACACGAACGCCGAGCTGCACGCGCTCGACTATCAGACGTATGCGTACTTGCAGACCGGCCGGGATCAGGCCGCCAGGGGCGCGCTCGACCGCGCGTCCGCCATTCAGGGACAGCCGGGGGCCAACACGTTTGCCGTTGCCGCCATCCCTGCGCGCTACGCGCTGGAGCGCGGCGACTGGGCCGCCGCCGCGGCCCTCACGGTGACCCCCGCGCCCGCCACGCCATATACGGAGGCGCTCACGCACTTCGCGCGCGCCATTGGCGCCGCGCGCAGCGGCGCGCCCGACGCGGCGACGGCCGATATCGCGAAGCTCGCCGAGCTGCGCGACAAGCTGCAGTCGATGGCCGACGCCTACTGGGCCGAGCAGGTCGACCTCCAGCGCCGCGTCGCGCTGGCGTGGCAGGCGTTCGCCGGCGGACGCCGCGACGAGGGGGTTGCGCAGCTGCGCGCCGCAGCCGATGCCGAGGACGCCACCGACAAGGCGGCGGTCACCCCCGGGCCGCTCGCGCCGGCGCGTGAGCTGCTGGGCGACATGCTCCTCGAGGCGGGCCGCGCCCGGGATGCGCTCGCCGCCTTCGAGGCCACCCTGAAGAAGGAGCCGAACCGCTTCCGGGGCGTCTACGGGGCGGCGCGCGCCGCCGAAGCGGCCGGGGACCGCGGGAAGGCGAAAACGTACTACAATCAATTGCTCCAGATCGCGCGCGCCGCCGATACCGCGCGCCCGGAACTCATGACCGCTCGAAACTTCAAATGAGTGAGGACAGCCGTATGCGTCTGACCCGATTGCTTAGAGTTCTGCTCAGCACTGCCGCCCTGGCGCTCGCCGTGTCCTGGATGCTTGCCGTGTCGCACGCCCAGCAGCCGCGCGTCGAGATCGACAACGACGACATCGGCGGGGTCGTGACCGGGCCGAACGGACCGGAGGCGGGTGTCTGGGTGATTGCCGAGACGCGCGACTTCCAGTCGCGCTTCATCAGGAGCGTCGTCACCGACGACCAGGGACGCTACCTCGTACCCGATCTGCCCAAGGCCACCTACACCGTGTGGGCACGCGGCTACGGTCTGGTCGACAGCGACAAGGCGACGAGCGCGCCGGGTCGGCTCGTCAACATCACCGCCAAGGTCGCGCGCACGCCCGCCGAAGCGGCGCACTACTACCCCGCCATCTACTGGTATTCGATGTTGAAGATTCCGGAGGCGAGCCAATTCGACGGCAAGCAGATCCCCGCGGGCATCAACCAGCAGCGCTGGCTCTATCAGATGAGGAACAGCGGCTGCGTCGGCTGCCACCAGCTCGGTCAGCAGTCCACGCGAACGATCCCGAGCGATTTCGCGAACCTCTCCTCACGCGATGCGTGGATCCGGCGCGTGCAGTCGGGACAGTCGGGCCAGCAGATGATGGGCCAGCTGACGCAGCTGGGGCCGCTCTCGATCCAGAACTTCGCCGACTGGACCGACCGCATCAAGAACGGCGAGCTGCCGTTCGCCCAGCCGACGCGGCCGCAGGGCGTCGAGCGCAACGTCGTCGTCACGCTGCGCGATTGGTACTACGAAGACAAGTACCTCCACGATCTCATCTCGAGCGATCGGCGCTACCCCACGGTCAACGCCTATGGACCGCTGTACGGGTCGCCCGAGTACTCGGGCGACGAGATCCCGATGCTCGATCCGGTCAAGAACACGTGGACGACCTTCCGTGTCCCGGTGAGCGAGGACGCGCCGCTGGCGCTCGGCCCCGGCCATGCCGCCGCGCTCGACCCGGCGCAGCCGTCGCCCTACTGGGCCAACCGGCGCATCTGGGACACGCACGTCAACAATCACAACTCGATGCTCGATCGCCAGGGTCGCGTCTGGATGACGGCGGCGAACCGAGATATGAACAACCCGGCGTACTGCAAGCAGGGATCGGATCATCCGTCGGCCAAGGCGTTCCCGATGGAGCGCAGCACGCGGCAGGCGGCGGTCTTCGAGCCGAAGACGATGAAGTACACGTTCCTGGATCTCTGTTTCGGTACGCATCATCCGCAGTTCGGCTACGACCCGAACGACACGCTCTGGTTCAGCGGCGGCGGACAGGTGCTCGGCTGGGTCAACACCAAGATGTGGGACCAGACCCACGACGTCGCGAAGTCGTCGGGCTGGACGGCATTCGTGCTCGACACCAATGGCAACGGAAGGCGCGACGCGTATGTCGGCCCGGACGATCCCGCCGATCCCACCAAGGACAAGCGCATCAACTCAGGCTTCTATGCGGTGATGCCGAACCCGGCGGATGGATCCATCTGGGGCACGTACTGGACCAACCCTGGCGCGGTCGTCCGCGTGATGCCGGGGTCGAACCCGTCGGAGACCGCGATCACGGAGATCTACAACGTGCCGCTTCCCGGCTTCGGTCCGCGCGGCGGCGACATCGATCGCAACGGCGTCGTCTGGGTGTCGCTGGCGAGCGGCCACTTCGGCAGCTTCGATCGCCGCAAGTGCAAGGGACCGCTCAGCGGACCGAAGGCCACCGGCGACCACTGCCCCGAAGGGTGGACGTTCCACAAGTTCCCTGGCCCCGGCTTCCGCGGCATCGGCGACAACAGCGCCGAGTCGAGCTACTACTCATGGGTCGACCAGCACAACACGTTGGGCCTCGGGGAGAACGTGCCGATAGCAGCCGGCAACCTCAACGACGGCTTCATCGCGTTCAGAAACGGGCAGATGATCACGCTGCGCGTGCCGTACCCAATGGGCTTCTACGCGAAGGGGCTGGACGGCCGCATCGACGACCCGAAGGCGGGCTGGAAGGGACGCGGGCTCTGGGCGGCCAACGGCGACCGCACGCCGTGGCTGATCGAGGGCGGCAAGGGGAGCAAGCCGTTCGCCGCGCACTTCCAGGTGCGCCCGAACCCGCTCGCGAAGTAGCAGCGAAGTACGTCGTGTCCGGCTTCAGCCGGACCTGGAGCTCGCGAGCGCGACTCCACTCAGAATCAACAGCGCGCCGACGGCGGTCAACGCCGTCGGCCGCTCGCCCAGGAACAGAAATCCCAGCACCAGCGCCACCACCGGCGTAAAGACGCTGATGAAGCTGAGGCTCGTCACGCTCCACGTCTTGAGCAGCGTGAAGTAGACGAGAAACGTCATGACGCTCCCGGCCAGCGCGAGGTAGCTGACCGCCCACCACGTCGCGGCATCACGCGGCAGCGCGAAGCCGTCGCCCGCCGCGAACGACATCATCGTCAACGCGACGGCGCCCACCAGCATTGCCGGCGCGTTGAGGGCCGCCGGGTGGAGATGGCCGTGCCGCTTGCTCACGACGCCGGCGGCCGCCGCACACACCGCGCTCGCGACGATCGCGAGCATAGGGGCCGCCTTCGAGGAATCGAGCCGCACGTGATTCCCGAACAGCGCCGCAACGCCGAGAAGCGCAAGCAGGGTCCCGGCCAGCTTGCGCAGCGTGATCCGATCCCCGGGAACATAAAGATGCGCGAAGACGATGGTGATGAGCGGAAGCGTGGCGAAGAGAATGGCTGTCAGGCCGCTGTCGAGGAACTGCTCGCCCCAGTAGATCAGCCCGTAGTCGAACGCGAACAGCACCAGGCCGACCCAGACCACCACGAACCAATCGCGTGCGCCGTGTGGCCAGCGCGCGCCGGCGAGCCGCACGAGCGGCACGAACACTGCCCCTGCTATGAAGAACCGGACGGCCGCCACGTTGAACGGCCCAAGCCCGCCGTACCCCACCTTGATGAACAGCCACGTCGAGCCCCACACCAGACAGAGCAAGGCGTACAGGGCGAAATTGACGAATCTACCCATTTACGATTGGGGCCTTCCAATTCGTCAATACCTCGGTCGCCAGTGCCGGGTGACGTGCGCCAGCATCCGGTCGCGCCGCTCGAAGACCTTGACGAGCACGACGCCAGCGACGAAGCCGCCAATGTGCGCCCAGAACGCCACGCCTCCTGTCTGCTCGGCGAAGACGCTCGTGACACCGCCGATGAACTGGAGGAACGCCCAGTAGACGAGCATCATCCACGCGGGCAGCGCCATCGACTGCAGGAAAAAGCCGAGCGGGACCATGGTGTACACGCGCACGCGTGGAAACAGCACGAGATAGGCGCCCATCACGCCGCTGATCGCGCCCGAGGCGCCCACCATCGGCACTTCCGACGCCGGCTCCGCCGCCACCTGCGCGAGCGCCGCCGCCAGCCCTGTCAGCAGGTAGAACGCGACAAACCGCGGCCGCGTCATCGAATCCTCGATGTTGTTGCCGAAGAGCCACAGGAACCACATATTGCCGAGCAGATGCATCCACGAGCCGTGCAGGAACATCGAGGTCAGCACGTTCGACGGCTGGCGGCCCGGATCGGAGAGGCACGCGACCCCCTCGCCCATCGGAAACGGCGTGCCCGGCGGCACCGACAGTGTGAGCTCGCCGGGAATCAGCCCGAGGTCGCAGACCGACCGCATGAGCGGAAGCGCCGCGCCGGCGCCCTGCACCAAGACCCAGGTCGCCGACGTGAGCGCGATGAGCGCGATCGTGACCACCGGGGTCCGCTGCGTTTGATTCTCGTCGTGGTACGGAAACACGGTCGCTCCCATGATAAAGGGTCAGCGCCCGTCAAGCATCGGCGGCGCCGACCAGCACGCCGAAACCGCTTGAGCGCGTCCGGCTCTGCCGCTATGCTCTCTCGTCCGGGAGGGCCGCGATGTTGGATGGGCTGAAGGCGTTGACGGGCGGGCGGTCGCAGAAGCAGATCGAGGAATTCCAGAGCCTCGTCACTGCCGCGAAGGAAGAGCGCAGTGCGCTCAGCACGATGCTGACGCAGGTCACAATGCGCGGCTCGCGTCTCTCGCAGATCGGCAAAGCGCTCGGCGAGGTCGACGAGAAGACGGCGGCGACGTCGGGGCGGATCGCCGACGTCGACAAGCGCGTCGCGTCTCTCGAAGAGCGTGTCCGCGGGTTCGCCGAGATCGACGCGCGCATCCAGCACCTGCTCGACGCCTCCCGCCGAGCGCAGCAAGCAGCCGAGGAGCTGATCGCGCCGGACGGCGAAGTCCAGAAGCACCGGCAGTCGGTGCAGCAGCTCTCGTCCCAAGCGGTCGAGGCGCAGGCGGCCGTCGACTCGCTCAAGCGCGAGCAGGCGACGCTCGAGGGCGTCCGCCAGCAGCTCCAGCTGGCCCAGACCGACATCCAAAGCACGCTGAAACAGGCGACGGCCGTCCGGGGCGAGCTCGATCAGATCCGTGGCACCGCCGGCCAGCTCTCGCAGGACTACGCCCAGCTGCGCGAGACGTCGAAAGAGGCGCGGGAGCACTCGCGCGCGGCCGCTGAAACGCTCAAGGACCTCGACAAGAAGCTCGGCCCGCTGATGCGGCTCCAGGAGCTGAGCAAGACGACGGAGGAAAAGCTCGCCGGGCTCAACGCGCTCGCCGAGCACGTCGCACAGAAAGCCAAGGCGCTCGAGAGCCAGAAGCACACCGTCGAGCGCGCGGTCCTCGAGGCCAACCGGCTGAACGAGATGGTCTGGAGCATGGACGTTCAGATCAACACGCTCAGCGAGGCACTCAAAGAGGCGCACAAGAGTGAGGACACCGTCGTCCGCATCGAGGCGCTCGTCCACCAGACGAACGTCTCGGTGGAGGCGGTCACGAACGCGCGCGACGACCTTGCGCGGCTCTCAGTCCGCTTCGAGAAAGAGGGCCGCGTCCTGATGGACAGCCTGCGCAGCTCTCTGGATCGCCTCGCGCTCGAGAAGAAGGACATCGACGTCATCGACACGCGCCTCCGCGCGCTGCAGGGGACGACCACCGAGTCGGAGGCGCGCATCGACGCGCTCGCCGCCAAGGAGCGCAGCCTTGCGCAGCTCCATCAGAAGATCGACGCCCTCAACAAGGATGCCCAGACGCTCACCGGCCAGGCCGAAGAGCTGGCGAAGAAACAGGCGGCTCTCGAGGCGCTCAACGAGCGGCTCGGGCAGGTAGACGAGCTCGGCAAACGGACCGCTGCCCAGCACGACACCCTGCTCCGCGGGCGTCAGGATCTCGACGCGCTCCGTCAGCAAATCTACGACCTCCACAAGGCGTACGCCGAGATCGCGCAGCTGCGCGACACGCTCGCCGGCGATCGCACCGCGTTCGAGACCTTCAGCGAGCGGATGACGTCGTTCATGGCGCGCACGCCGCAGCTCGACGCGACGCTCAACGCCATCCTCGGCAAGCTTGCGCTTGTGGACGAGGGCGTCAAACAGACGACCAGGCTCGGCGAGCTGACCGCGCATCTCGATGGCCAGATTGCGCAGGTCTCCTCGCGCGTGCAGGTCGTCGAGCAGCTGCAGGCCCGTGTTGACGCGCTTCACACGCTCGCGGGTGAGGTCAATGGCAGGCTGGCCGATCAGCTGGCGCGCCGAAGCGAGCTCGACGCGCTCACAGCGCAGGGGGACGCGATCCTGGCGCAGACCCTCGACGCGCAGCTGAAGGTGGATGCGGTGGCCGAACGGCAGCGGACGGTGCTGTCGCATGCCACGCGCATCACGGCGCTCGAGGAGCGACTCGAGGCGGCCCACGCGCGCGTCAAGGAGATCGCGCGCGAGGAGGACGCCGTGCGGGAGCAGGAGGCGCGGCTGACCGAGTCGCTCGAGGCGAGCCGGACGCTCGTCGCCGAGGCGAACGACCGGATGAAACAAACGCAGGCACTCAACGTCGAGCTCGCCCGTGCCGCAGCCATCAAGGAAGAGCTGATGACGGAGCTGGCCCGCATCCAGACGCATCAGCGCGACGCGTCGGCGCAGGTGGCCGCCACCGAGGATCAGGTCAAGCGCACCGAGACGCTGCTCAAGCAGCTCGAACAGCGTCGCGCCCAGATCGTTTTCACCGAGAAGAAAGTGACCGGCGTGGAGGCCAAGGTCACCGAATTGCTGCAACGGGCGGCCGGTCTCGACGGGCTGATCAGGACGCTGGACGAGCGCGAAACGGTCGTCGCCGCCGTCAAGGCACAAATCGATGGTCTGCATGAGATCAGCGCGCGCACCAGAGCCGACCTCGACTTCGTCGCGGGCCAGCGCGAGGACGTCGCCACGGCCAAGAAGGAGATTCAGGAGCTGCTCGCGACCGCCGCCGAGACCCAGGAGACGATCGTCGCCATCGACGCGCGGCGGCAGACGGTCGAGGAGGTCCTGGCCAAAGCGAACCTCATCTCGAATCTGCTCGATGACGTCAGCGTCAACCTCGAGACGATCAACGAGCAGAAGACGATGATCGACCACATCGGTGAAAAGCTGGCACGGATCGACTTCACCATGCAGGAGGTGCAGACCGCCGTGCAGACGCTCAAGCAGGAGCGCGAGCTGGCCGAGCGCCTCGAGAAGAGCATCAAGCAGCTCCGGACGAAAACGGCCGCGCCGGACCGCCCTCGCAAGTCCGCGTCCGTCTGACGCGCCGTCCCGACAGCGACGCGTTGCGCGACGACCGCGTCAAGCGCATCGTCGCCTGCGCCATTCGCGACCCGCTGCTCGCGTGGGCGGCGGCCGACGATTGAGCGTATGATCCTGGCCGGTAGCCGCTGGCCGCTGGGTCCTGGCCGTCAGCCTGTCGCCGCTAGCCTGTCGCCGCTGCGAGTTGACTCCTATGCGATCTATGCCCGACATCCGCGTCCTGTTCCTGGCCGGTGTGATTGCCGCGGCGCCGTGGGCCGCGACGACGATGCCGGCCGCGCAATCTCCTCATGCGTTCGGCGTGCCGACGCCCGACGCCCCGAACCCCGCCGAGTCCATTCAGGCGGTGCCTGGCCTGCGCGCACAAGGATGGCGCGGTCAGGGGCGGTCCGAGGTGCTCGCGCGGCATGGGGTGGTCGCGACCAGCGATCCGCTGGCGGCCCAGGCGGGCCTCGAGATCCTGCAAAAGGGCGGCAACGCCATCGATGCCGCCGTCGCGACCGGCGCCGTGCTCGACGTGACGTCGCAGAACGACACCGGCATCGGCGGGGATCTCTTCGCGCTCGTCTGGTCGGCACGCGACAAGAAGCTGTACGCCCTCGCGGCCGCCGGATGGGCGCCATCGGGCTGGACGCCCGAGTTCTTCCGCGACCGGCTGCGCGGCGGGATTCCGGGACGCGGCGTCAATGCCGCCACCGTCCCGGGCGCGATTGCCGGCTACGACGCGCTCCTCAAGCGCTTCGGGACGATGACATTCAAGGAGACGCTCGACCGCGCCGCCCGAATCGCGGACCAGGGATGGGCGCTCGCCGAACGCCGCCATGACGATCTCTTCGCGGTCGCCGGCGCGCTCCGGGCCGATCCAGATTCAGCGCGGACGTTCCTGGTCAACGGCGAGGCCCCCGCGCTCTACAGCATCATCCGCAACCCCGCGCTCGCGACCGCGCTGCGCCTCATGCAGCAGCAGGGGCGCGACGCGTTTTACAAGGGGGATATCGCAACGGCCATTGTCGAGAAGATGCAGGCGAACGGCGGCGTGATGACGCGCGCCGACCTCGCGGAGTTCGAGCCGGATTGGGTCGAGCCGATCTCGACCCGCTACCATGGCCACGACGTCTTCCAACTGCCGCCGCCCGGCCAGGGGGTGGCGGTGCTCGAGATGCTCAATATCCTCGACGTCTGCGTGCCTCGGCTCGGCCTCGATCTCGCCAAACTGGGACACACGGATCCCATGTACTGGCACCTCATCGTCGAGGCCAAGAAGCTGGCCTACGCCGATCTCTATGCGCACAATGCCGATCCGAAATTCACGCAGGTCCCAGTCGCGCGGTTGCTGTCGAAGGAATACGCCGCCTCGCTCTGCACTCGCATCGACCCGAACGCCGCGTCGATACCAGGCGCGGCCGCGCGAACCGATGGCGGGACGATTTACCTCGCCACCGCCGACCGCTGGGGCAACATGGTGTCGCTCATCCACAGCGTCTACAGCGTGTACGGGAGCGCCGCCACCGTCGGCAAGTACGGCTTCGTGCTGCACAACCGCGGCAGCCAGTTCTCGCTCGACCCGCGGAGCCCCAACCTGGTCGCCCCCCGGAAGCGGCCGTTCCACACGATCATCGCCGGCTTCGTGATGAAGGACGGACAGCCGCTCATGGCGTTCGGCAACATGGGCGGGAGCGTGCAGCCCGAGTCACACGCGCAGCACATGCTCAACCTGATCGATCTCGGCATGAACGTCCAGATGACGACCGACGCGGCGCGGGTGACGCATAGTCAAAATGCCAATGTGCTGTCGCTGGAGGCGACGCTCTTCCAAGTCGTCGGCGCCGCGCTACAGGACAAGGGACACGTCGTGCAGGCGGTCGACGGCGGCTCGGTCGGCGGGTATCAGGGGATTCTCTTCACCCGGGATCCACGCCTGCCGGAACCGACCTTCGACCGGCGCAGCATAACCGACGACTTGCCCGTGAACGGCATCTATCGCGCCGGCTCGGATCATCGAAAGGACGGGCAGGCGGTCGGCTGGTGACGTGCGAACGCGTCTGCCTCCGAAGCAAGCGACCGCCACTCGCACCGTGGTAGAGTTCCCGCGAACAGGTCGGAGCCCCCATCGCGCACGGCGGTGCGATGAGGCGATTTCTCGAGGAGGCAATATGGCCAGAAGGATTGCAGTTTGTGCGGCGTTGGCGTTCGCGCTCGCGGCCACCGCGCCTGAGGTGACGAGGGCGCAGGCGCAGACCGCGCAGGCGGTGCTGCAAACCGCGATCAACGCAATGGGGAGCGACACGTTGAAGTGTCTCACCTATTCGGGCACCGGCGGGTATGTCGGCATCGTTGGCCAGCATTACTCCCCCGAGGACGACTGGGCGCGCGTCGAGCTGGCCAACTTCTCGCGCAACATCAACTACGAAACGCGGACCATGCGCGAAGAACAGGTGCGGCGGCAGGGCAATTATCCGGCGCGCGGCGGCGGCGGCATTCCGCTCCAGGGCGAGCAGCGGATCGTGAACGTCGTGAGCGGCACCTACGCGTGGGCGATGCAGGGCACGAACGTGAATCCGCAGCCGGCGGCGGCCGAGGCGCGGCAGCTCGAAATCTGGCTCGACCCCCACGGGTTCCTCAAGGGTGCGCAGGCTGCCAAGGATCTGCGGACCTTCGAGCGCTGGGAGGGCGGCGGCAACCGGCGGCACATTCTCGCCTACACCATGGGCAAGTTCCGGATACAGGGCTCGCTCGATCGCGAGACGAATCGCGTCGTCCGCGTCCAGACGTTCGTGCCGACCCCGTTCTACGGCGACACCGTGGAGGAGAAGACGTACGGCGGCTACAAGCAGTTCGGGAGCGTGTGGTTCCCCACCAACTTCCACAACCACACGAATTGGGATCATGAGCTGAGGCCGCAGGGGTTCTTCGGCGTCAGGGACGGCGGTCACAATTCCTTCGGCATCACGATGAGCAACGTGCAGCCGAACGTCTGCGGCGACGCGGTCACCGTGCCCGAGGCGGTCCAGAAGGCAACCGTTCCGCCGGTCCGTGTGGAGACGCAGAAGCTGGCCGACGGCGTGTACTACCTCGCCGGCGGCTCACACCACAGCGTGGCCGTCGAGTTCGCCGACTTCGTCACCGTGGTCGAGGCGCCGCAGAACGAGGCGCGGTCGCTGGCCGTCATCGCCGAAGTATACCGACTCATCCCCAACAAGCAGATCAAGTATGTGGTGAACACCCATCACCATTTCGATCACTCCGGCGGACTGCGGACGTACGTGCATGAGGGTGCGCATCCGGTCGCGCACCGCGAAATCGTGCCGTACTACTACTACGCGGTGATGGAGCGCCAGCCGCGGACGTTGGAGCCGGACCTGCTGTCGCTCTATCCGCCCGATGAGTTCCAGGAGACGTTCGTGCTCGAGGAGGTGCAGGGCGACAAGTACACGATCAGCGACGGCCGGCGCGTCATGGACTTGCATCACGTGCAGGGCAATCCGCATGCACTCGGCATGCTCATGGTGCACCTGCCGCAGGAGCGCATCCTGATCGAGGCGGATCTGTTCACGCCGCCGGCGCCAAATACGCCCTACCCGCCGAAGCCGAACGCGGCGAGCATGAGCCTGTACAACAACGTGCAGCGGCTCAAACTGTCGGTCGACCGGATCGCTCCGCTCCACGGCCGCGTGATTCCGTGGAGCGAATTCGCGTCGTTCGTTCAGAAAGGCGGAACGAACTAGGTTCTGGCCGGTAGACGGTAGCCGGTAGCTACCGGCTACCGTCTACCGGCTCGGCTCAGGGCCTCACGCGAACGTATTTCCGCAACATCTTCGGCCGCGGCTCTCCGCCGTAGATGTTGCCGTCTCGGTCCACGGCCACGAACTCCGCTCCATTGCCCGCCGTGTCGCGCGGGTCGGCCCAGGGGAACAGGATGAACTCCTGCACGGCGCCGGTCTTGAGGTCGCCGATGCGAATCCCCATATCCCATCCCGGATTCTGCACGTCGTCGGACTCGGAGTCGGCGACGAGGATGCGGCCGCGCACGTTGTCGAGAAAGACGCCGCTCGGCCGGCCGAACTGCAGCCACTGGGCGAGCGGCTTGCCGTCCTGGTTGAGAATCTGCACCCGGTTGTTGAAGCGATCGGCCACGAAGAGCCGCCCCTGCGCGTCCATCGCGATCCCGTGCAGCGTGCGGAATTCGCCGGGGCCATAGCCGGTCTTCCCGAACGACGTGATGAACTTCCCGTCCTTCGAGAATCTGACCACGCGGTTGTTGCCGTTCTCGTTGTGGCCATCGGCAACGAACACGTCGCCGTTCGGAGCCACGACAACATCGGCCGGGGAGTTGAAGTGCATCTGATCAGATCCGGCCATGCCCGCCATGCCGAGCGTCATCAGCACCTTTCCCTGCGGGCTGAACTTGACCACCTGGTGCCCGCGCTTGTCGCCTTTCGGAATGCGGTTGGCCTGCACGGCGTCGGTCACCCAGACGTTGCCATCGGGATCGACGTCGATGCCATGCGGCCAGATGAACATGCCACCGCCGCCGAAGCTGGTGACGACGGTGCCGTCGGGGGCGAGCTTGTAGATCGTGTCGACCTTCGAATCGCGGCACTCGTCGCCGAAGCGCGCCGGGTCGGCAAGCGGCTCGCACCGGATGACGGCCCAGATGTGGCGGCCGTCGCGATCGATCGTCACGTCCCCGACCGCGCCCATGCCCCGGCCGCCGGGCAGCTTGGCCCAGGTCTCCACCATGCGGTACGGATTCGGCAGCGCCTGCCCGAGCGCGTCGCCGGCCGGCGCCAGCATCGCCGCGAGCACCAGCGCCGCCAGCCCGACCGCGCCCGCCGCCGCGGGTCCCTTTCGCAATGCGTCTCCCATCGCTGCACCTCGCATATCTGCACCCCACTGAAATTGCGGCACCACTTGTACACCAGATCGCCGATAATCGGCACGACCAGCTGGTAGCCGCCGGCCGCTCGCGGACAGCCGTAGCCGCTCGCTGGTAGGAGGTGCCACGTGACGACACGCCTGGTGATCGCTGCCACCGTTCTTGGGCTTGCCGCCGCGGTCCTGGTGCAGGCGCAGGGACAGCCGCAACCGCAGGAGGAGCGGGTGCGTCAGATCCCGGCCGGGCGGCCCGGCCCCGTCGAAACCGATCCGAAGGTCATCAACCTGCCCGTGCCGCGCATGCACGACGGACGGCCGGATCTGACCGGTCCATGGGTCGGGGGCGGATCGGACGCGGACATCGAGCGCGAGGGTGGGCTGAAGCCCGGCGAGCTGCCGCTCCTGCCCTGGGCGCGCGAGCTGCGGGCGATGCGCGAAAAGACGACCTACGATGAGCCCTACATCTATTGCCTGCCCATGAGCGTTCCGCGCGTGAACCCGTACCCGTGGAAGTTCTCGATGTCGTACACGTCGAAGGGACTGACCTCCATCTACGTGCTGCACGAGACGGGCGACGCCGGCGCGCACCGCGTCGTGTACATGGACGGCCGCAAACATCCTGATCCCGATCGGCTGTTCCCGACGTGGTGGGGGCACTCGATCGGATCGTGGGACCGCGACACGCTCGTCATCGACACCATCGGCTACAACGACAAGTTCTGGTTCGATGCCCGCGGCACCCCACATACCGAGCAGCTGCACACGATCGAGCGGTGGACCCGGGTCAACAACGGCACACTCGTCAACAACTTCACTCTGGACGATCCCGGCGCGTTCTCGCGTCCGGTGCAGCTCCGATTCGAGGCGCGGCTGGCGGCGGCGGGCATCGATTTGATGGAGTACATCTGCACCGAGAACAACCAGCTGGGCATCGCTGGCGGATATCGCCTGAACAGCGAAGGCAAGTTGGAGCAGCAGAAATAGGTTGTGGGCTGTAGGTTTTGGGCTTTGGAGGTCTGAGATGAAGGCGAAGCATCTCGTCGTGGCGGCCGGTGCCGGCCTCGTCTGGTTGACGGCACCCGTGGTCGCGCATCACGGGTTCGACACCGAGTACGACGCCAAGAAGCGGGTCTCGCTGAGCGGCGTGGTCACGAAAATCGAGTGGACCAACCCGCACATGCACATCTACATCGACGTTGCCGACGCCGCCGGCAAGGTGACGAACTGGAACATGGAGATGGCGAGTCCCAATACCGTGCAGCGGCAGGGATGGGGACGGAACACGCTGCTCCCCGGCGATAAGGTCGTGTTCGAAGGGTACGGCGGCAAAGTCGTCGAATCGCACGGCGCCCTGTCGCGGATTGCGAAGGCGGATACACCGGCCAAGCCGCTCTTCATTCAGGGCGGGCCCGAGGCGACGCGGGAAGGATTTCCTGCTCAGTAGGCTCGTCGCTGGTGGTTGGTGGGTCGTGGGTCGTGGCGAACGACCAACGACCAACCACCAACCACCAACGACGTTCTAGGTTCCCCGCCCCCACAGCGCGCAATAGCGCCGCAGCGCGAAGATCAGGTTGGCCTCGTAACCGGGCCACTTCTCGTACTTCGGGAGCTTCAGCTCCTTCTCTACCGGCTCCCAGCAGCGCCCCTGCTGCGCTTCGGCCTTGACGGCCGCGGAGACATCCAACAGATACTGCAGCTGCTCCTGCGCGTCCTGCTTGGTGCCCAGGCGCCCGCCCGGCCCGGGATGTCCCGGAATCATCCGATCCCAGTCCATCGACATGATCTGCTTGATCGACTGCTCGGCCTCGAGCGGGAAGAAATCGATGAGGCCCCGACCCGGGGCCGCGCCGACGGGAATCAGGTCGACGAGAAAGATGATCCGCTCCTTTGGCAGGCGCATGACCAGCGTACTGTCGGAGTGATTCGGCCCGATGTAGGTCAGCTCGAGCGACGTGCCGCCCAGCGTGATGGTTCGATTGCGGTCCACGCTCTCATCGGGCAGAACCGTGTTCGGATCGTTCAGTACCTTGAGCCGCTCGGTGGCGCGACGGTGCGCCACGACGCGTGCGCCTGCCTCTTTGAACGCGCGCCCCCCGGCGATGTGGTCGAAATGGTGATGACTGTAGATCATGTACCGGATCGGCTGGTTCGTCACCTTGCGGATTTCGGCGAGATACTGCGCCCCGCCCGTCGGCCGCCCGTAGCCGACCGGGTCGGTCGCGATCACGCCGTCGTTGGTCACGATGAACATCGCCTGGCTGTTCTGGTTGCGGAAGGTGTAGACGTTGTCGGTGCCCTCCACTTTCCGGGCCTCGATCTGCGGGGCCTGCTGCGCCTGCGACCAGGCCTGTCCGACGAGCACGGTGCCGGCGAGCACCGCGAGTACTGTCCGCTTCATGGTCGTCCCCCTCTCTGTTCCTCTATGGATGCCCGATACATGGCTTCTTGAATGTCGGTCTCGAGGCTGCAGTTGGCCGCGTCGACGAACGGGTTCGGGCCGGCAGGCTGCAGCCGCGCGTGCTTGGCATGCATATTGTACTGTGCCGGATGATCACCGAGCGGCACGTCGCACGGCAGCTCGCGAGCGACCTTGAAGGTGCGCGCGAACTCCCTTTCCACCTCCGGGGAGATCGTTCCGGGCGCGCGCAGACTCGCATAGATCACGACGTTGTAGGGCTTTCCGCCATCCTGCACCGTCGTCGTCCACGTCGTCGCGCCCCGCGTGTGTCCCGCGGTCAGTCGCGCGGTCAGTGTCGTCCCGCCAAGCGAGACCTGATCGCCATCCTTCAGCACGCGATCGATCGGATGTTCCTTCCCGCCGGGGCGCATCGCCTGCAGCGCCGGCACGTCCTCGGCCATCGCCATGACCTGCGCGCCGGTCTTCTGCTTCGCCGCGGCGTCGCCCTCCTGGTGATCGCCGTGCGCGTGCGTGCCGAGGATGATGCGGACGTCCTGCAGCGTGAATCCCAGGTCGGCGATCGATTTCTCGATCACCGGCAGATTGCGCTCGTACGTCGTGTTGATGAGGATGTGGCCCTGCGGAGTGATGATCAGAAATGAGCTGAGTGTCCGCGTGCCGACATAGTGGATATTGCCGATTACGCGGTGTGGCGGAAACGCCGTGGTCTGATCCGCTTCGGTCCCCATATTCCGCGTCAGGATTGATCGCGGCGTGTACGTCTGGCCGCGGACGGTCACGGCCGGCCGGTCCGGCGGCGGCTGCCCCTGCGCCTCGACGAGGCGCACGCCCGCATCGACGATGGCGACGAGGCCCACGGCCACGACCACACTGTAGAGGTGTCTCACGGCGTCCCTCCAGCCGGTGAATTGTAGCCGCATTCAGTCCGGACCGGAGTACAGTTGGCGGCTGCGAAGGAGGTCCGCATGTTCCTCGTCCGAGACATCATGTACTGCAGACCCGGAAAAGCGCGGCAGATGGTCGACAAGTTCCGCGCGCTATCGACGCACATGCAGAAGCTGGGGTTCGGACCGATGCGGGTCATGACCGACCTGACGGCGGAGCGCTACTGGACCGTGGTGGCGGAGACACAGGTCGAGCACATGGACCGCTATACGGAGATGTCGCGCAAGTCGATGGAAATGCAGGAGGTGCAGGACACGATGAAGGGCTACCACGACCTGATCGACCACGGCCGCCGCGAGATTTACGTGATCGAGACCTGACCGGCCGCCAGCGACCGCTCGAGGAATTGCCGGAGCCGTTGGTAGTGCGAGCCGCGCCAGTAGATGCGGCCGCACCCGTCGCACGCATGAAACTCGTCGAATTCGGCGCGGGTGCGCGGCGGTAGCCGGTCGACGACCTCATCTTTCCCGACTGGGCGAAGCGGACCGTTGCAGCGGAGACAGCGCGAGAAGGGCCGCGCGTGGCGCCCAAGATCGAAGCGATGCACCAGCTCGAGGAACTGGCGCACGGGATCGGTGCTCCGCACCCAATAACCCCACCGGACCTCGTTGCGCTTGAGCAGCTCCAGATCGCGGGTCAGCACCACGCGCGCCTCCAGGCTCCCCATGCGCGCAATGCCCGCGTCCTCGTCCCGCACTTCCCCGTCGAATCCGGCGAGGCGCAACAGCGAGGCGAGCTTCTGCAGATGAACGTCGAGGACGAAGCGCACCGGGTCGGGCACCGGCTCGCCGACCCGCGAGACGTCCCCCAGATCCAGCGACCGGAAACGCGGATAGACCGCCACGCAATCGCCGTCGCGCATCCGGTAGCCAAAATCGACCGCCTGACCGTTGACGACGATCACGTCGACCTCGGGATGGGGAACGCCAAGCGCCTCGATGGTGTCTTTGATCGAGGCGGCGCCGTGGAGGCGATGCGCGAAGCGGCGAACGCGGCGCTCGGGCCGCATGAAGTCGTTCAGCTCGCCGTAGAAGCGGAACCACACCTCCAGCATCGGGTCACTGCGGTTCGCTTTCAGCGACGGCCATGGCGGCCGGGCGGCCGTCTGCCAGCCGTTCGCGGGCCAGCAGCCAGAGCGCGACGAGTACGAACGCCAGCGACGACAGCTCGAGCGACAGCCGAACGCCGATGAAGGTGCCAACCACCCCGACCGTCACACCGGCCCCGGCGCGCAGTCCCAGCATCGACGTGTTGAAGAGCCCGACAATCGACCCGCGCACGGGCGCCGGCGCGAGTATCTGCACGAGCGTCTGCGCCATCGACGTGAACGCGATGCTGAAGACGCCCGAGAGCACGAGAAGCCCCACCGCCGCCGGATAGCTCTGCGCCATCGGGAAGAGTCCCATGGTGATGCCCCAGAGAATCGCGAACAGCATCGCCGCGCGGACGGTCGGCCGCACGTTGCCGCCGCCCTCGAGCCAAAGGACCCCGAGAATCGCGCCGGCCGCGTTTGCCGCGAGCAGGATGCTGTAGAGCGCCCCGCCATCGTCCGCGCCCAGGTACTGCGCGTACTCCGGCATCTGCGCCTGGAAGGCGTTGCCGATGAAAAACGACGAGGCACCCGCCAGCGCGATCATCGTCATGATCCGCGAGTCGGCCCTCGCAATGGCGAGCACGCGGCCGATGTCGTTCCACCCGAACGCCCGCGCGCTCCGGCCGGCAGCGGCGCCGCCGTGCCCGGTGTACGGCGTCCGCAGCGTGAAGATCGTGAACGGCAGGTAGATGAGGACATTCGCCAGCAGTCCCCATGCCGGTCCCAGCAGCAGCATCAGCCCGCCACCGATCGCCGGTCCGAGTAGGATCGCCAGGTACCGGCTGCTCGCATTCAGACGGATGGCGCTCGGCAGCTGCTCCCGTCCGACCATCTCGTGAATGATGAGCTGTGACGCGGGCGCCATGATGACGCCGGCCGCACCGTGAATCAGCAGAATGACGACGGCGTGCCACATCTGCAGCGCGTCGGTGAGAAACAGCAGTCCCCACGCCACCGACGCGATGATGAAGAGCACCTGCGCGATGTGAATCAGCTTACGGCAGTCGTACCGGTCCGCGAGCGCGCCCGTGTGCAGCGAGAAGAGCAGGAACGGCACCCAGTGGCTGATCACCGCGAAACCCGCCAGCGCCGGCGAGTGGAACGCCTGGAACATGACCCAGTAGCTGATCACGTGCTCGATGTTGTCGGCGATCATCGACAACAGCAGCGCGACGAAGTAGCCTCGGTACGCCGGAACGTGCAGCGCGGCGAACTTCGGGGACCCTGGGGGCGAACCGGTACTCATCAGAACGAGTGTACCCTCACCGCGTGGCTCCTCCGCCTCGCATCACGAGCTTCTGCACGCGCCAGTTGTTCAGGTCCGCAACGTACACCTCGTTCTCCGACGGGCACGCGATGCCGTGCGGCCAGTTGAACTGCCCCCACTGGCGGCCCGATTCGCCAAACCAGCCGAGAATCTTCCCGTCGAGCGATAGCTTGTAGAGGCGGCCCGGCTCTGAATCGGCGGCGAACAAGTACTGTGTCGGGCCGTTCGTCGTGATGCACAGCGTCCACGGCGCCGTCTCGTCGGGACGGTTTGGCGTCAGGTTACCAAGCACCGGCTGCCGCTTCTTGTCGTACGGCACGTTCAGGTGGATGAATCGCAGGAAGTTGCCATCCTTGTCGAATATCTGAATGCGGCGGTTGCCGCGATCGGCGGCGTAGACGTTGCCCTGCCGATCGACTTGCATGTTGTGCGGATTCCGGAAGCGCCCGGGGTTCATGTTGGCGTGCTCGCCGCCCTCGCCGTACGCACCCCACGATTTGATCCAGTTGCCGTTCTTGTCGATCTTCGCGATGCGTGAGTTGATGTACCCGTCGCTCACGTAGATGTTGTCGTCGGCATCCCAGCCGATATCGGTCGGCGCGTTGAACAACCCGTCGACGGCGACCGCCTTTTCAGGCTCGGGACGGTGATACTCTCCTTCGTATCCTTCCGGTCGGCGCCCCAGGTTCATCGTGACGTAGCCGGCCGGATTGAACTTCACGACGGCGTTGGTCCCCTTGTCGACGACCCAGATGTTGTCGTAACGGTCGATGCGGACCGCGTGCGAATAGCCCAGTCCGTAGACATTCTGGCCGATCTCCCGGACCAGTATCCCGTTCCGGTCGAATACGAGAATCTGTGTCGTGGCGTTGCCGTACAACGGGCCTGTCATCGACGATCCCGGATGGTTCAAGATGAAGATCTCGCCCTTCGAGTTCACCGCCACGCCGAGCACCTCGCCGAGGTTCATCGACGGCGGGTACTTCAGGAAACCCTGCACCACCTCGAACGGCAGCCGCGGCGCGTTGCGGTTGTCGGCCGGGGCCGGCGCCTGAGCCGCCGCGGACGTCGCCACCGCCGATGGCGGTCGGATCTCGAACCACGCCAGGACCGCGCCGAGCACTACCAGCGCCGCGGGAAGCATGTAGAAGCGTCGCACGACGTCCTCCTTTGAAATGACTCTGGTCTCTGGTCGTCTCCGTCTCTGGTCTTGCGTGGAACCAGGCGATGCGCCAAACGAGAGACCACAGACGAGAGACGACAGTGTGATTCGCGATTATGGCACGCGTGTGTCGACGAGGCGCCGGGCTTTCAGCTCCCAGCGCGGCAGCGATCCCGTCGGCACCACGCGCGTGGGAATCCGCACCGCGAGACGCTCGCGCAGCGCGCCCGCCAGCTGTGAGGCAACGTCCTCGCGCGCTTCCACCTCCACCGTCAGCTCGTCGAGGGCCCCGCGCCGGCTCCGCACCAGCCGGAACTCGCTCACGTCGAACGTGCGGACGATCGCTTCGACCGCCGACGGAAACACATTGACCCCGCGCAGGATGATCAAGTCGTCGGTTCGGCCGAGAATGCCGCCGGGTAGCGACAGGAACGTGCGGCCGCAGGCACAGCGGCGCGCGCCGGCGACAACGATGTCGCCCGTGCGGTAGCGAATCACCGGCCACCCAACCCGTCCGAGATTGGTGATCACCAGCTCGCCGCGCGTTGCCTCGGCGCACGGCTCGCCCGTCTCAGGGTCGAGCACTTCGGCGATGAACTCCGCCTCGTTGACGTGCAAGCCGTCGCGCTGGTCGCACGCGTAGCCATACGCGCCGATTTCGGTGCCGCCGGCATGATCGAACGTGCGGGCGCCCCAGGCATCCTCGATCCGCGCCCGCACCGCAGGAATCGAGGCGCCGGGCTCGCCCGCGTGAATCGTGACGCGCACCGCAGAGTCGCGAATCGGCAGGCGATGTTCGCGCGCGACTTCCGCCAGGTGCAGCGCGTAGGTCGGCGTACAGAGGAGGACGGTCACCTGCATGCGCAGCAGAAGCTCGAGCCGGGCTCTCGAATCGAGACCGCCGCCCGGGACGACCATCGCGCCGAGGCGTCGTGCCGCCTCATGCGCGCTCCAGAACCCGATGAACGGACCGAAGGAAAACGCGAAGAAGATCCGGTCGCGCGCAGTTACTCCCGCGGCGGCGTACACGTACTGCCAGCACTCGGCCCACCACGCCCAGCTCTCCGGCGTATCGAGGACGACGAGCGGCCGTCCGGTCGTACCCGATGTCTGGTGATAGGTCGTATAGCGATCGGCCGAATAGGTAGCGATGGCGCCGAGTGGCCTCGCGGGCGTCTGATCGGCGACGAGCTCCGCTTTCGTCGTGAACGACAGGCGGCGAAAGGCTTCCCACGTGATCGGCAGGGCAGCCATGCCGAGCTTCCGTGCATAGAACGTGTTCTGCGGAAGGATGGTGGCAAGGAGGTCGTTCAGCCGCGCCAGCTGCCGGCTGGCGATGAGGTCCGGCGCGGCGGTTTCGAATTCGGGACGGTACACTACCGCGATGAATCAGGCCGCCGAAGCGTCGGGTACGTGATGCCGAGCTGCTCGAGATAAGTCTTGTAGCGCCCCGGATCGTAATAGAGCTTCTTCAGCTCGGGCCGCCACCGCTCCATCGTCTCTTTGTTGAGCCAGGTGGGCGGCGGCGTATCGGCCCCGATGAACGGCGTGTACGTCGTGTCCTTCGTTTGTACATTCCGGAAGTACTCCCACGCATCCGACACGAGCTTCGGCGAGAGCAGCAGATCCACGATCGTCATCGCCTGCACCTTGGCGCCGGCGACGACCCCTTTGTGGGCGATCGGCGTCGCCATCGCGATCGCGTTGGCCCAGTTGTGACCCGGAAGCCCCGGAATGTTCGATGGGTAGCGGAGCGAGATGGTCGGAACGGTCCACGACACGTCGCCGATGTCATCGGACCCGCCGCCGCGCTTGTCGTCGTCCGGGACCGGCTCCTCGATCGTGGCCAGCTCGACATCGAGCCCCTTCTGGTTTGGTGCGCCGATCTCCTTCTGCACCGCGCGGGCGAACGCCTGGTCGTCCTCGGACCATTTCGGCAAGCCGATGCGTTGAATGTTGGTGAACATCGCCTCGGCGACCGGCTTGTTGAAGTGCTGCGGCCAGGCGGCGCCAATGATGCGTGACGTCCACTGGGTGTCGGTCATCAGCGAGGCACCCTGCGCCATCTTGTTCCCCAGCTCCCACATGTCCTTGATGCGCGGGTACTCGGTCTCGCGGAAGAAGTACCACACCGTGGCGCGGCTCGGGACGACGTTCGGCTGGTCGCCGCCGTCGGTAATCACGTAGTGCGATCGCTGCTGGATCCGGAGATGCTCGCGGCGGTAGTTCCACGCCGCGTTCATCAGCTCGACCGCGTCGAGCGCGCTCCGGCCGCGCCACGGCGCGCCTGCGCTGTGCGCCGATTCACCCTCAAAGGTGTACTCGATCGACACGAGGCCATTGCCGGCCCCGGAGCCCCATGACACCTTGAGATTGCTGTCGACGTGTACGAACAGACACACGTCGACGTCCTTGAACACGCCCTCGCGGACCAGCCACGCCTTCGCCGCCAGCAGTTCCTCGGCGATACCGGGCCAGAGCATCAGCGTGCCCGGCAGCTGGTCGCGTTCCATGATCCGCTTCACGGCGAGCGCGGCGACGATGTTGAGCGGAACGCCGCTGTTGTGGCCTTCTCCATGGCCTGGGGCTCCGGTAATCATCGGATCGCGATACGGGATGCCGGGCTTCTGCGATGCCTGCGGAATACCATCGACGTCAGAGCCGAGCGCGATGACTGGGCGACCCGATCCCCACGTCGCAACCCACGCCGTCGGCATGCCGGCGACGCCGCGTCGCACGGTGAAGCCATTCTTCTCGAGCATGCCGGTGAGATAGCGGGAGGTCTCGATTTCCTGATGTGCGAGCTCAGAGAAGCTGAAGACCGAGTCGACCATCTCCTGCGCCATCTTCGCCATCGACTCGACGGCCGCGGACACTTCCAGCTTGTAGGCGTCGGTCTTGTCCCGGGTCTGCGCAGTTGAGACCTGTGGTAACGCGCAGATGAACGGGACGACAAGCGCCAGCGCGTGCCAGATGCGACGCATGAGTTGCTCCTCCTTCGAACCAGCCGGCAGCTTCGGATTATACGGGTCGAGCGTCCCGGTCGATCACCGCGCGAGCGGGTTGGGCCGCAACTGGAACCGCGCGGCTTTCGGTCGGTTGTCCTTCCCGCCCTCGAGATGAAACATCGTCCGCGTGCCGGACGTCGACCACAGCGCTCGCCCCTTCCATCCGGCGTTCGGATCGTCGATGCGGCCGTCGACGTTCTTCGCGAAGAAGCCGCTCGGATACGGAATGCGCAGCGTTATGAACTTTCCGTCGACGAACGCCAGCAGCGAGTCGCTGAGGTTGCCCATTGCGATCGGTACGTTCTTGCCAAGGCCGAACGTATCGAACCAATCCACCCACACGTAGTAGCTTGCCTCGGCGCTCCCCGCATCGGGCACGTCGGGCAGCTGCGGACCCGGAAGCTGATAGAGCGTCCATCCTTCTGGGCAGTGCGCGCCCCTCGCCATCGGCCCGTTCAGCACCTTGCAACGACGACGATCGAAGCGCCCGAGATGGCCGCTCGCGAGCGAGACCCAATAGACGCCAGCGCTGTCGATGTCGCCGCCGCGCGGACCAAATGCCGGCGCGGGCGGCTGATAGATCTCCGCGAGGGCGGTCTCCGTCGGATTCGGTCCTGGCTGAATGCGTACGATCGCGCCGGGATATCCGACGGCCGTGCCCCACACGGTGCCGTCAGCCGGACTGACCGCCACGGCGTAGGTGGTCACGATCACCCGCGTGTCCCTCGCCGGGTCAGGAGGCTGGCTCGGTTCGACATACCCATCGCGCCGACCGTTCCCGTTCGTGTCGAGCACGAACGGCGTCCAGCCCTGCGCACGGATCTCGTCGCGCGTGTCCTCGAACAGCCGGCGGTTCAACCAGCCGATCACGCCAGGCCCCTCGATGCCGCCGCTCACCCAGAGTGTCTGGTCGCGGTCCTGCGCGAAGTTGAGATGGTGCGTGGCGAAGCAGGTACTGATGAGCGTCCAGGTGCCTGCGGCCGGGTCATGGAACGCGAGATGGCGGTTCGACTGCTGCAGCGGCACGACGCGTGCCGATGGATGCGTCGATCCTTGCTTGCAGAAATCAGGATTCTCCGCGGGACGCACGCGCGATGTGAACCAGACGCGCCCGCGCTCGTCCATCATTGGATTGTGGGCGAGCGTCTTGCTATCCCAGATCGGCGCCGCGCCCCAGTGCGCCGACGGTCCGAACGGATTGCTCTTGGAAGACGGCGTGTTCGGATCGCGCACCGGGTGGTGCACCTCTGTGACGGTGTGCGTGTTCGGATCGAGCACCGGCAGGTCGTCGGTGCTGTCCTCGGCCGACGCGTAGATTCGTCCTCTCGCGTTGATGCGCGGGTTGCGCCGGTCGGTCGAGACCGCGTCGTGGAGGTACGCCGTCGGGCGGCTCCAGTCCCAGAGGGTGATGACGAAATTCCGCTCTATGCCCTGCGGCCGCGCAGGGTGAGCAAACGGCAGCTCGCCTTTCGCAATCCGCTCGGTCCAGTCGGCAAACAACGCAATCGCCCGCGGACCGTCGAGCCGGTTGATGTCGCGCGCCATCAGCGCGCGGGCACCGCCCGCCTCGAGCCGGCGCCGCCACGCCTCCACTGGCGTCGCCTCCGCGGCAAACTCGTGCGGGACGGCGCGCATCCCCGGCGTGCCGAGCGCGTGGCACGACTGACACGCACCGGTTTTGATGGTGTTCAGCCACGCACCTTGCGAGGCGACCGGTCCGAGCGGGAATTCGCCCTGTTGCGGGACACGCATCAGGGAGAACCAGTACAGGGCCGGGTAGTACGCCGCCGCATCGGCCATCGACGGCGCCGGCACGGCCTTCAGATCCACGAGACGGCCTGGCGTCGCCGTGACCGGGCGCGAGTCGACGAGGCCGTATCCGCGCACCCACACGCGATAACTCGCCGGAGGCAGATCGGGGACGAGATAGCGCCCACGATCGTCGGTGACCACGACTTTCGCGATCTTCGTCGGCAGGTCGGTCGTCTCGGCGATCACCCAGACGCCGGCTTCCGGGCCCGATGCGCCGGTCACTACCCCGCCGATATCGTCGCGGTCGATCGCGACGCTTGCGCTCGAGGTCTGGCCGGACGTCCGAACCGCCGCGCCAACCAGCGCCGCCAGGGCGGCCGACGCGAACATCACGCGCGAGGTGGGTCTCGCCTGCATCATGGCCGTGAGCCTTGTCCACATCGTGAATGGCTGCGTTGAAGGATACCGTAAGATTAGGTACATGAGTTTCTGCGACCATTGCCAGGGGCAGCGCTTCGATCGGGCACAGGTGCTCCGGGCGCTCCGCGCGGCGCGCAAGCGGCTGCGCGAGTCCGAGACAGCATGCGACGCGGATCAGACGTTCGCGCTCGCGATCGAGGCGATCCGCTCTCTGGAGATCCCGCACCTCGAGCCTCTCGACGACGAGGTGGTCGACGGCGAGGTGGTGCACTGACCGCGCGCCGACGATGAGCCGCGTTCTCGTAACGGGTGGAGCCGGATTCATCGGCTCGCACGTCGCCGAGTGCCTGATCCAGCGCGGCCATCTCGTGACCGTCCTCGACGACCTCAGCGGCGGGTACCGCGACCACCTGCCCTCCCGCGCGCGCTTCGTCCATGGCAGCATCCTCGACGTCGCGCTGGTGGATCGCCTGTTCGCCGAGGGGCAGTTCGAACATGTGTTTCACCTGGCGGCCTATGCAGCGGAAGGGTTGAGCCACTTCATCAAGCGCTTCAACTACACGAACAACGTGATCGGAAGCGTGACTCTCATCAATGCGGCGGTGAACGCAGGCGTCCGGACATTCGTGTACACCTCCTCGATCGCGGTGTACGGGACGAGCCCGGATCTGCCGATGACCGAGGAGACGCCGGCGCGCCCGGAGGACTCCTACGGCATCGCGAAACATGCGGTCGAGTTGGAGCTGCACGCCTGCCGGCGCCTGTTCGGTCTCGACTTCGTCATCTTCCGGCCGCACAACGTGTACGGGCCGCACCAGAACGTCGCGGACCGTTATCGGAACGTGATCGGCATCTTCATGAATCAGATCCTGCAGGGCCGTCCGATGACGATCTTCGGCGATGGTACCCAGACGCGCGCGTTCAGCTACATCGACGACGTGGCGCCGTCCATCGCCGAGGCGATCGAGCGACCCGACTGTCTGAACGAGGTGTTCAACATCGGCGCCGACCGGCCGTCCTCGCTCAACGAGCTCGCCGCGCGCGTGGCCGCAGCGATGAGCGTCGCTCCCGAGGTGGTCCACCTGCCACCCCGGGCCGAGGTCCGGCACGCCTACGCCGCCCACGACAAGGTGCGCCGCGTGTTCGGATCCCGCCCGGGAACGGATCTCGAGGTCGGCCTGGCGCGGATGGCCGCCTGGGTTCGCGCCCGCGGTCCCCGGGAGAGCGCGCCGTTCGGCGGTATCGAAATCACCCGCAATCTCCCGTCGGTGTGGCAGACCTGCTGACCGGCTACCACGACGTACACCTGACGCCGGACCCGGCACGGACCGTGGTCTGGGAGGCCGTGGCCGCCCACCTCGCCCCATGGCTCCCGCCAGAGGGGACGGTGCTCGAGATCGGCGCCGGGTACTGCGACTGGATCAACAGCGTCCACGCGGCGCGGCGGGTTGCCGTGGACATGTGGCCCCGGTTCGCGTCGTATGCGGCCGACGGCGTCGAAGCGACGGTCCTGGATGCCGCGACAGAGCTGTGGAAGCTCCAGGACGCCTCGTTCGATGCCGTCCTCGCCTCGAACGTGCTCGAACACTTCACGCCCGAGGTGGTGCCCACCGTGGTGGCCGGCATCGCGCGCCTGCTGCGGACGGGCGGGAGGTTTCTCGTCATTCAGCCGAACTTCCGGTACGCCGCACGCACGTACTTCGACGACTACACGCACCGATCAATCTTCACGCATGTGTCGCTCCCCGCACTGCTGCGGGCGCAGGGCTTTGCGATCGACCGGATCGAGCCCCGGTTCCTGCCCTACTCGATGCGGGGCGTGCGGGTTCCGATCACCCGCTGGCTTGTCGCTGCGTACTTACGCTCCCCGCTGAAGCCGGGCGCCGGTCAGATGCTCGTCATCGCGACGAAGCAGTGAGCCATGTACGGATCGCAGTCCGTCAGCGTGATCCTGCCCGCCTACAACGAGGAACGGTCCATTCGAGCAGCCGTCGCCGACTTCGCGATCCCCGGCATCGTCGACGAGGTGCTGGTGGTCGATAACAATTCCGGCGACGCCACGGCCGCGGAGGCGGCGCGGGTGGGCGCCCGCGTCGTCCGGGAAACCTCCCAGGGTTACGGGCACGCGCTGCGGCGCGGGCTGCGCGAAGCCACGGGCGAGTTGATCATCCTCTCGGAACCCGACGGCACCTTCGTCGGGCGGGATATCCTGAAGCTGCTGGCCTACTCCGAGGACTTCGACATGGTGTGCGGGACGCGCACCACGCGCGAGCTGATCTGGGCGCAGGCCAACATGGGGTGGTTCCTGCGCGTGGGGAACTGGACCGTCGCCAAGATGCTGCAAATGCTCTTCGGCGGCCCGTCGCTGACCGACTGCGGCTGCACGCTGCGCCTGATCCGCCGCGCCGCGCTCGCACGTATCGTCGACGACCTGACGGTGGGCGGCTCGCACTTCCTGCCCGAGATGGTGATCGCCGCCCTGCGACGCGGCCTGACGGTCATCGAGGTGCCCGTCAACTACCGCGGGCGGATCGGGGAGTCGAAGATCACCGGCAGTCTGCCGGGAACGCTGCACACCGGCGCCAACATGATCCGGCTGATCCTGAGCCGGCGCCTCCGCTGATGCGCCATCGCTGGCTGGCCGGCGCGCTGGTCGTCCTCGCCGCGGCCGCCACCTACGGCAGCACGATCGACAACTATTTCGCCCAGGATGACTTCGGCGTGGTGTGGCTGCTCTCGCGCAAGCCCGCCGACTACTTCCCGCGCTGGTTCGTCACGCCGTGGATGGACGACATCTGGGGCTTCATGCCCGACGAGGTGCGCCCGTTCGTCGCCGTGTCCTATCAGCTGGCGGCCGCGTTCGGGCCGTCGTCGCCCATCCCGAATCACCACCTGAATATCGCCGTTCACGCTGGCAACGGGCTGCTGGTGATCGGCCTCGCGCGCCACGCGGCCGGGTGCGGCCCGGCCGCGGCGATGCTGGCGGGACTCGTGTTCGTCCTGCTGCCCAACCAGGCCGAGAGTGTCGCCTGGATCACGGGGCGTGTCGATTCCATGCCAGCCGTCTTCTATCTCGCCGCGTTCCTGGCGTACGTGCGCTGGCGCGCGGGAGCGGGGCGCGCCCTGTACCTCTGGTCGCTCGCCTGGTACTTCGTGGCGCTTTTCTCCAAGCAGAACACCGTGACCCTCCCGGTGGCGCTCGTCCTGTACGATGCGCTCGTCGCGCGGCGCCCGGTCGGTGCATCGTCGGCCTGGCTGCGGCCGTACGTGCCCTACGCGGCGCTGACCGCGGGCTACCTGATCCTGCGGTACGCACTCTTTGGAGAGGCCGCGCGCGAGAGCCTGCTCACATCGGAGCGGCTCGGGTTTTTCGTCGAGTACGCCGGGCGCCACCTGACGCGCATCGTGTTCGGGGCCGAGCGCATCGCCGACGGCGCCGCCTGGGCAGTAGCGTGTGCCGCCGTCGCGTTCGTGGCGGCCTGCTTCACCCCCGGGTGGCGCGGGCCCTCGAGCGACCCGCGACTCGCCCCGCGGGCGGTCTTCTTCGGCGGCGTCTGGACGATCCTCGGTCTGGCGCCGACGCTCGTGGCGACATACATCTCCCCCCGCCACGCCTACCTGGCCTCGGTCGGCTGGGCGATCACGATCGGCATCGCCTTCGAGGCGATGTGGCGCCGCCGGGCGACGGGCGCCTCGCCGCGGACGCCGGCCCTCACCCGCCGGCGCATGCTCGCCGCCGCCGCGGCGGCCGCGCTGCTGACGGGCTACTCCGCCCGGCTGAACGCGGTGGTCGCGGACTGGAATGGCCGCGCCGCGCTCTCCTCGCGGGCCGTCGCCGACCTCGAGCGGGAGGTGCTCGCCGCTCCGGAGGGCACGCTCATCATCGTCGGCGTGCCGGCGCCGAGCTGGGAGTACGCGCTGCCGTTCGCCGCGCAGCCGCCGTTCACGAGCACCGACCTGACACGGCGCGCGACAATCATCTCGGAGGTATCGCTGCACTGTTGCCCGGCCGACCAGTGGGATGCCCATACACGCGCGCGCCTCCGCGAATGGCTCGTCCGCCCCGACGCCCCCCCGGTCATCGCGATGTACTGGGATCCGCAGACCGGCCGCCGCGCTCGCCTGAGCGACCGCGACGACCCGTCGTTGCGGATGCTGATGCACTTGCTGCTCAGCTCGGGTGATCCTGCCGCGCTCGCCAGCAACATCCATCGACTCCTGGCCGACTTCGTCGCCTTCCATGGCCGCGCCGTAACAGGTGACTGATGCTGCGCATCTTGCCCGCGATGCTGCTCGTCCTGGCCGTCGTCCCGGCGCCAGCTCCGTTTACGCCATCCGCCGCGCAGGCTGACGATCCCGATCGCCTGTACGCCAGCCGTACCGACGTCGCGAGCGCCGAGCGCGCCGCGGCGCTGTGGGAGGCCCGCCTGGCGCGCGATACGGCAAACTTCGAGGCGGCCTGGAAGCTCGCTCGCGCCTGCTACTGGCTGGGCGGGCACGTCGCACGCGCAGACCAGCGCCGGCAGTACGAGCGCGGCGTCGACGCAGGTCGCCGCGCGACGGCGCTCCATCCGGAACGGCCTGAAGGACACTTCTGGATGGCCGCCAACATGGGCGCACTCGCCGAGTCGTTCGGGCTGCGTCAAGGGTTGCGCTACCGCGGTACGATCAAGGACGCGCTCGAAACCGTGCTGCGTCTCGATCCCACTTTCCAGCAGGGTTCTGCCGACCGGGCACTCGGCCGCTGGTACATGAAGGTACCGGGGCTGTTCGGCGGCAGCGACGAGAAAGCCGTCGACCACCTGCGGCGCGCGCTCACCTACAACCCGCAGAGCACCGCGTCACACTACTTTCTCGCCGAGACGTTCGTCGAGATGAACCGCCGGGCGGAAGCGCGCGCCGAGCTCCAGCAGGTGCTCGACGCGCCAGTCGATCGCGAATGGGCGCCCGAGGACGAAGAGTTCAAGGCGAAGGCGCGAATCCTGCTAGCGACCCTGAAGTAGCCCTCACGCGGTGCTTGCCTTGAACGGATTCTCGTCGGCGCTCGGGCCGTAGATGGACGGCACCGGTACGCCCACCTGGCGCAGGTAGACGGACAGCTGTCCACGGTGGTGGTACCAGTGGTTCAGCATGATCGTCCGCACCAGGGCAGCGATCGGCATCGCCATCACTTCCCTGCTCCCGTCGAGCACCCGCCACGTCTTGGCTAGGGCCGCCTCGTCCAGCCCCCGCAGAAACGTGCAGGCCTTGTCGACGCTCGCCTCGAGCGCCGGCAGGAGCTCCGCCGCGCTCGACGCGCTCGGCTGGTTGAACTCCGGCAGCGGATAGGGCGACCGCTGCGCGATCTCCGCGATCGCGCCCGGGATCGTCGCCACGTGGAGGGCGAGCTGGCCGAGAGACATCGACTTGTCGTGCGGCTTCCATCCGAGCTGGTCGCCGGGCACACGCGCGAGAACGCGCCGCGTCACCTGTGCCTCCTGTTCGAGTTCCTGCAAGAAGGCCTGATGCATTGACATGATGGTCCTCCCTCATTTCGCGCGGGCGGTCTGTTCCGCCCGCCGCTTGACACGCTCGAAGAGCGCCGTCCAGCCGCTCCCCATGCCCTCTCGGTAGTCGTTAGGAATGAACCCGAGTGCGAAGTGGTGAAAGGAAATCAGCGTGCCTCCCTCTACCTCCTTCAGGCGGTACTGCAGATTGGATATGACGGCATGGGACATGAACAGCGGCCCGGTGATCTCGAGGAGCACCGGCCGCTTGATCGCCTGCACGTGCCCCCAGAAGTGCCCGTTGTCTCCCCCGAGGTCCCGAAACCATCGGCCTCCGGGCCACGCCTCGAGCGTCATGGAAATTGCCGTGCCGTCGGGCGTTTCATTCGCCGGCCCCATCTGTTCCAGCAACGCATCGAAGGTCGCGGCCGGTGCGGCGCGTACATGGAATTCCTGCGTTAGGCTGTATGTCAGGTGCTCGAGCGTGGGTGCGGTCACGACCATGTCTTACCTCCTTTGTACCCCTCGGCCCTCTCCTTGACGCGCGCGAGTTGATGGCGCCAGTAGCGCTCGAAGATGCCCGCCCACTCGTGCAGCGGTCTGATCCCCGCAACGTTGGTCCGGTAGAACACATGCCGTCCTTCCCGCCGCGTATTGACGAGGCCGGTCTCCCGAAGGACCTTCAGGTGCTTCGACACCGACGGCTGCGCCAGCTTCACGGCCGCGACGATGTCGTTGACCGCGCGTTCCTGGATGGCGAGGTACACGAGGATGTCGCGGCGATGCGGGTCAGCCACCGCAGCGAAGATATCGGCGGTCGCAGGTGGGCGAGCCACGGGTGCGAATCATATTCCAAGCTAGGAATATGTCAAGTAGCATCCAGCCCGGGCGTTGACGCACAATCGGTGGTGGAGGGCACGTGATGCGGAAGGCGGTGGTCGTGTTGATCGTGTGGTCGTGCGCAAGCCCGGCGTTCGGACAGTCGACGTACGTCGCCGCCGGCGTCGGCGCCGACATCTTCCGGCCAAGCGGCGTTGAGGCCGGCGGCTTCGACGAGTCGAGGGGCGGCGAGGCCGTCGCCTGGTCGCTGCGGCTTGGCACCGCGGTCACGGACCGGTGGGGCGTCGAGGTCGCGTTCACGCGTCCGAGCGAAATCGATCGCGAGATCCGCAGCGGGTACCCCGTGCCGCTGCTGGCGAGTCAGGTCATTCCAGGTGTCGTCATCCCCCCCACCACGACGTCTCCCATCTTCGAGTCGACAGTTCGGCGCTCGCGTCGCAGCAGTACAATCGACGCGATCGCCTGGGTGGCGCAGCCGGTCGGCAGCCGCGTCGACCTGATCTATCTCGGCGGCGTCGCTTTCGCGCGAACCGTTGAGGAGATAGATTTTTCCTTGACGCGCCGGACCGCGGTCCTCCCCATCATCGCCCCGACTTCGACCCGGACGACCACGTACGACGCCGGACCGGTCGTCGGTCTGGAAGGGCGCCTCGCGCTCACCGATCGCGCCCGGTTAATCCCCGGCATCCGCCTCCACGGCACCAGCAGCCAGGCCGGCGGCGGATGGCTCGTGCGGCCGTCGGTGGCCCTCGGCTGGACGTTCTGAGGGAATTCCCCGCCCCGATTCCTGCCCGATTCGTGTAGAGTATTCCGCAGTCAGGAGGGCACTTTCATGCGCATATTGCTGTTCGCGCTCCTTCTCGTCCCGATCACTCTCGGTAGCGCCGCTGCGCAGACGGGCAATGCGCAGGCGGGTAAAGCACTCTGGGAGGGACCCGCCACCCAGTGCCGCAACTGTCACGGGACGAACGGGGAAGGGGCGTTCGGGCCGGACCTTGCGGGTCGTGGTCTGAGCGTCGCCCAGTTCATCCACGCGGTTCGCCAGCCGTGGGGCATCATGCCCGCCTTCATCGCATCGCAGATCAGCGATTCCGAAATGGCTGATTTGGTGGCGTACTTCAACACCCTCAAGCCCGTCGCGAAGCCGGGGCCGTGGCGGTTCGAGGTCCCACAGAACGCGCCAACGGGCCAGCGCGTCGGCCTCGCCACCATTGGCTGCCTCCAGTGCCATGGCCCGACGATGAACGGGCCGCGCCAGGACATGGGCATGGTCGGCGCCGACTTCAGCTGGTTCACGTCGATGGTCTACGGCCACACGGTCGCGATGCCGAAGCAGTGGCAGATCCTCGAGGAGATGCCGGCGATCCGCGTCCGGATGGGCAACTACTCGCCGCAGCGCGTGCCCGAGGCGCTCCTCCGCGAGATCTGGGCTTTCGCGCAGGACCTGGGTACCCGCCCCGGCGTCGGTGGCCGCGTGAGCGCCGGCGTCTCTGGCGCCGACGGCGTCACCTACACCGTCAACGTCGAGAACATCGGCTTGAAGGGAAAGGGACTCACCGCGGAAGATCTGACGGTCAACGTCGTGGTGCCGGCGGGCGCGAAAGTCGTCAGGACCACGGGCGCCAATTATCAGGGTGAGCGGCAGGATGCCGACCTCAAGGCCAACGTCGCCGTGTGGCGGCTGAACCGGCTGGCGCCGAAGGAGCATCAGACCTACACGGTCACGCTGTCGCGCGCGGGCACCGCGAGCGACAACGTCCGGGGCGTCGTCCGCTGGACGAAGCCGACCGTGAAGACCGGTCCGATTGACCAGGCGAATATCGCCCCCGCTCCGGTGGCTCCGGCCACGCAGTAACCGGCCGCCGGCAGTATCGTGCGCTCCATGGGATCAGCAGGATCGCTGGCGATCCTGCTGATCTTTTCGATTCTCATACCCGTCAACGCCCGCGCTCAGAACGGCGTCACCATTCTCGGCCCCGCGGCGCCCGCTTTCCCGGAGGTGGTCGCGCGCGACGCCGAGGGGCGTGTGACCGTACGCGCCGTCCGCCTCGCGGAACCGCTGGTGCTCGACGGCCTGCTGAACGATCCCGTCTATTCGCAGGTGCGGGCGATCGGCGACTTCGTGCAGCAGGAGCCCCATGAGGGCGAGCCGGCCACCGAACGCACGGAGCTCTGGATCTTCTTCGACGACACGACGCTGTATCTCTCGGTGCGCTGCCTCGACAGTCAGCCGGATCGGATCATCGCCAACGAGATGCGCCGCGACGGCAACATTTTCCAGAACGACAACGTGCAGTTCGCCATCGACACGTTCTACGACCGCCGAAGCGGCCTCTCTTTCCAGACCAACCCGCTCGGCGCACTGCGCGACCAGGAAATCAGCGATGAGCGAAATGCCCCCAACACCGACTGGAATGCTGTCTGGGACGTCCGAGCGGCGATCAATGACGACGGCTGGAGCGCCGAGTTCGCCATTCCGTTCAAGTCGCTCCGCTACCGGGCGAGCGGCGCGCAGATCTGGGGCATCAACCTGCAGCGCCAGGTGCGCTCGAAGAACGAACGGTCGTACCTCTCCGGCGTGCCCGCGTCCTACGGCGGGCGCGGGATCAACAAGCTGTCCTCGGCCGCCACACTCGTCGGCCTGGAGGTGCCCGCGCAGGGCCGGAACCTCGAGATCAAGCCGTACGCCATTTCGTCGGTCACCACCAACCAACTGGCACGGCCTATCGTCTCGAACGATCTGGCCGGCGATGCGGGCCTCGACGTCAAGTACGGGCTGACCCGGGGCTTAACCGCCGACTTCACCTACAACACAGACTTTGCGCAGGTAGAGGAAGACGAGCAGCAGGTGAACCTCACCCGCTTCAGCCTCTTCTTCCCCGAGAAGCGTGATTTCTTCCTGGAGGGTCAGGGCATCTTCGGCTTCGGGCCCGGCCGCGAAGGCGGCTTCTCAGGCCAGGCGCCGACCCTGCTGCCCGTCATGTTCTTCAGCCGTCAGGTGGGCCTCAGCGGCGGCCAGAAGGTCCCAATTCTTGCGGGCGGGCGGGTCACGGGACGCACGGGACCCTACGCCGTTGGCGCGCTGAACATCCAGACGGAGGCGCTCGCGACGGCGGGCGCCTCGGCCACCAACTTCTCCGTCGTCCGCGTGCGCCGCGACGTTCTGCGACGCAGTGCCATCGGCTTCATCGGCACACACCGATCCCCGCGCGCCTCGACCCACGACTCCAATCAGATGGTCGGCGTCGACGCCGCGCTGGCCTTCCGAGAGAACCTGACGATCAACAGCTACTACGCGAAGAGCCGGACGCCTAGCCGGTCGGGCGACGACAGCAGCTATCTCGGCCAGGTCGCGTATGCGGGCGACAAGTACGGCATCAACGTCGAGCATCTCTCGGTGGGCGATGCCTTCAACCCGGAGATCGGGTTTCTGCGGCGCGAGAGCTTCCGCCGCAGCTGGGCGCACGGCCGCTTCAGCCCGAGGCCACGATCGAGCCAATCCATTCGAAAGGTGCGACTGGAAGGCAACATCGACTACATCACCGACCTTGGTGGCACGCTGGAGAGCCGCGAGGCGCAGGCCTCGTTGCGCTTCGAATTCAGCAGCGGCGGCTTCTGGTCGACGGACTACACCCACAGCTACGAGCTGATCGAAGTGCCTTTCGAGATTGCGAAGGGGGTCGTCATCGCGCCGGGTGAGTACCGCTTTCAAGCGGTCCAGAGCCAGTATTACCTCCGGCCGCAGTGGAGACTTACAGGCCGTCTCACCGGGTCGGCAGGCAGCTTCTACGGAGGCACCCGAACCGAGGCCGATTACCAGGGCCGCATCGAGATGACATCGCAGCTCCTGGTCGAGCCACGCGTTTCGATCAACTGGGTCGATCTCCCCGTGGGCCGGTTTACGACCCGCCTGCTCGGTTCCCGCGTCACGTATGCAGTAAGCCCGCGTGCGGCGCTGAGCGCGCTCATTCAATACAACTCGAGCAATAGCACGCTGTCGTCCAACGTCCGGTTCCGCTGGGAATACCGCCCCGGCAGCGATCTCTTCGTCGTCTATTCGGACGGCCACGAGATCGTCAGTCCGCGCCCGGTAATGCTGCAGAGCCGCGCCTTCGTCGTGAAGATGACGAGGCTCTTTCGATTCTGAACTCATTCGTACGTAGCGTCCGGCTTTAGCCGGAGCAACGAACTCGGGCGACGAGAATGCAGGTCCGGCTAGTCTAGAGCCGGACGCTACGTACGCCGCCTCACATTGTGAGAACAGCAGCGATCGTGAGGATTCCCGTGAAGAGGTGTCCCAGCCGGAGGTTCTCGTTCTCGGCTGCTTGATTGTTGTCGAAGTTGACCGTCGGCAGCACGATCGCGGGTGCACCCATCCCTTCGACGAACTGCGCCGTGCTCACCCGCTGCCCCAATGTGCGCAAGAGGACCGGCGGCTCGCCCAGCGCGCGCGTGACGGCGGCGGTGACGCGCTGCGCCTCTGGCGCCAGCGGCGGCGTGCGCCACGCATCGCCTGTGCCGCCGCGCACCACCACCTTGACGAGGTGGGGGTAGCGGCTCCGGGTTTCGTCGTCCGGCTCGGAGTGCACGACGTGATAGCCCTGCGCGCTGATATGCGCAAGCAGTCTCTCGACCATCGTCTCCGCGCGCGTCTCCTTGACCAGTCGTACCTCGAGAAACGCTGTGGCGCGATCGGGAATGACGACCGTGGCGCTGCTGCCGATCACGCCGCTGGCGAGTCCGCGAACGTTCAGCGCGGGCAACTGCAGCGCCTGCTGCAGTGACAAGTCCGGACGCTCGGGCGCAGCGATTCCGAGGACCTTCATCAGGCTGGCGGGTTCGTCGGGCACGGCGTCGAGCATCGCCTGCTCCTCCGCGGTCAGCGGGCTGACGCCGTCATAAAACCCGTTCACGAGCACGCGCCCGTTGTCGTCTTTCATCGACGTCAGCAACTGCGCCAGCCGGAGCGCCGGGTTTGGCACCCAATTGCCGTAGTTGCCGCTGCTGACGCCGACCTTCGGCCCGTAGACGGTGAGATCGACCGCCAGCAAGCCGCGCACGCCAAACGCGATCGTCGGGCGGCCGCTCGGATGCGCCGGCCCCTCGAGCAGGAGCATCAGATCTGCGGTCAGCTTGTCACGAAACTTCGGGAAGGTTGCCGTCAGACTTGTCGATCCCACCTCGCCGTCGAATACCACCCGGATATTCGACGAGGGCATGACTCCGGCCGCTTTCAACGCATCCACCGCCGCCAGGAACGCGACGATCGGCGCCTTGTCGTCGGCGGCCGAGCGCCCGTACACGCGCCAGTTCGGATCGAACTTCGTGATCGACCGGACGTTCTGAATCTCCTTCGCGTCCTCTTCGAGCCGCCCGGTACGCAACACGGGATTGTACGGATTCGGCTGCTTCCACGCCCGCAGATCGACCGGCTGGCCGTCGTAATGCGCCCACACCAGGAGCGTCCGCGTGGCGCCAGGCACCCGCAGCTCGCCCCACACGAGGGGGTTGCCGTCGGTCTCGAGGATGTCAGTAGTAAAGCTCCGCCGGCGCAGCATGTCGCGCAGCAGCTGGGCGTTCCGCCGGATGTTCTCGGTGTCGCCCGGTGCATTGGGAATCGCGACGAGATCGAAGAGCTCCGAGACGATCGCGCGCTGGTTCGCGGCGACGTAGCGGTCGATGGCACCGCGGACATCCTGGGCCGGTGAGGTTGCGCCGGCCGCTAGCAGTAGAACGAGGACGAGTGCGGCGCGGCGCGGCTCGGCAGTCATCAGTGCACCTCCCCGCACATTGTCAATGGCTCAATGCGCCCTGCCCAAGGCCCAAATGCCCAAGGTCAGCGATTAGGCATTGAGCATTAATCACGTACGACGGATTATACGCTTTGGTGTAGAGTGTCGCTGCCGGTTATTGGCTAGCAAGGAGGGGATCGTGATTCGCACGATGATGTGTGCCGCCGCGCTCGCTGCGCTGGTTCTCGGGGCCGTCGGGATCGAGGCGCAGACGCGCAATCTCCCGATCTTCGAAGTCGACAAGGCCTGGCCCAAGCTGCCGCCGAAGTACAAGGTCGGCGATCCGTCCAGTTTCGCCATCGACGCCAAGGACAACGTCTGGCTCCTCCACCGTCCGCGCACGCTGCTCAAGGCCGAGGAGGCCAAGATGGCCGCCCCGCCCGTCGTCGTGTTCGACGCGGCCGGGAACTTCGTCCGGGCCTGGGGCGGTGAGGGTTCCGGCTACCAGTGGGTCGAGCGCGAGCATGGCATCCATATCGACGCTCAGGGGTTCGTCTGGGTGACCGGCAACAACTGCCCCACCAACGGCATCAAGAACCTGCGCCCCGTGGCCGACGATCAGATTCTGAAGTTCACGCAGGAAGGCAAGTTCGTGCTGCAGATCGGCCGGACGAGCGAGAGCAAGGGGAACGCCGACACGCGCAACGTGCACCGCGCGGCCGACGTCCAGGTGCACCCGGCCACCAACGAGCTGTTCGTCGCCGACGGCTACGGCAACCGCCGCGTCGCCGTGTTCGACGCCACGACCGGCGCGTTCAAGCGGATGTGGGGCGCCTTCGGCAGCACGCCGACCGACGAAGACAACTGCGAGGTGACGTCGCCCAAGACCTTCCCCGCCGGCAAGGGTCCGGCGCAGTTCAACATCGTCCACGCGCTCCGCGTGGCGAAGGACGGCACCGTGTACGTCGCGGATCGCGAGAACCGGCGGGTGCAGGTGTTCACGCCGCAGGGCAAGTTCGTGAACCAGATTTACAAACCCGAGACGCCGTTCGCACGCAACCTTGCGTTGTCCCCCGACCAGCAGTGGCTCTACGTCGGTGACGGCAAGGAAATCGCCGTCGTCGAGCGCAAGACGCTCACCATCGTCGGCGCGATCAACCCCTCGGGCATCATCGGCGCCGGTCACCAGATCGCCACCGACTCGAAGGGGAACCTCTACATCGCTGGCACTGGCGCGGGCATGCAGAAGCTGACGTTCAAGGGAATGTCGACGGCGGCGACGCGCTGATCCGGTCCGGCATAGGTAGTCGGTGTACGGGTACGTGGGGTCCGGCTTCAGCCGGACCCCACGTCATCCGGAAAAGCCGATCCACCGACCTCCCCACCCGACCGTAGCCCAGAGGCCGATGGAGGTGACGGCGACTGCCCGGTTCCATGCCGGCGCAAACCGCCCGTCGGGCGCGCCGGCCACGACGCGCCGCAGGGTGAACGTGAAGATGACGGCGCCGATGAGGGCCGTCATCTTGGTCCAGAAGGCGAAGCTGTAATAGCACTTGATCGCTTCGGACAGAAACAGCGGAATCCCCGACAGGACCATCAGCACCAGGCTGCCAACGACCCACGGCTGCATGTCGCGGGCGAGCCGCGCCACCGGGTGCGCGCGCAGCGTGAGGCCGAGCAGCCGAAAGTCGACCACCAGGATCGCGCCGCCGATCACCGCCAGCCCCATGAGGTGGAACGCTTCGACCACGGGGAAGAGCCAGAGCGAGCCGCGCACCGCCTCGCCAATGGCGCTCGCTTCCAGACGCTCGAAGAGCGGCAGCAACATCATGTCCCCCTGACGCCGAACCCCTAACCCGGACCCCGGACCCCGGACCCCGACTCCCGGCCCTACTGAGAGTACGGATCGATCATCTCGGGCGTGCAGCCGGCGATGGCGCTGATGAGCGCCGGCTGCCGCTTTCCGCAGTCGAACCAGTTATAGGCAATCATCCGTCCCGAGAAGACGATCAGCGTCCAGAGCACGAGCGACGCGATCCCCGCCATCCGTGCGGACCGCGGCGACGGAACGACCGCGTCCCATGCGTCCACGGTGCGGAACGTCCGATTGTGAAAGACGAACGCGTTCAGCCCCGCCAGTACGAGGAGGATGGCCTTCGCGCGGAAAAATACGTTGTGGTAGGTGCGGAACGGGATCGCGTAAAAGAGCAGGATGCCGCTGAGCACCATCACGGCGAAGCCGATCTTCGTCCACGGCAGCACACGCCGGATCATGTGTGTCACCGGCACGTCGCGAAACACGATCCCGAGCAGCCGCAGGTCGAGCAGCACGGCGAAGCCGACGAACAGGCACAGGGCCCAGACGTGGACCGACTCGAGAATCGCGTAGGCGTACTGCGACTCGTGGAGCGCGATACTCCACTCCGTCTCCGAGAGCCACTGCATCACTGAAGACATGAAGGCCCCAGGCGCCAGGCCTCAGGGCCCAGGCCTGTCTCAGGCATCAGTGCTGAGGCCCTGAGGCCTGAGGCCTGCTTCACCGCCCGATATCCCCGTCGCTGTCTCCTCCCGTCGCGTTGTCCTGCAGCTCCGGATTCGGGCCCTTCCCCTCCCGGAACAGGCGTTCGGCGGCGCGCGTGTTGGCCAGCATGCCGAGCAGGCCGTAGTTCCCTTCGTGGCAGCTCGACTCGAACGCCTGGTTCAGTCGATCGGGCGTTCGCTCCCACGGCACTTCGAAGGTCCACGGACGCGTCCAGGTGGTCGGATCCTCGACCGTGACCCGGTAATTGATGCGAGTGTCCGAGACGCGCGTCAGCCGCTCGACGATGTGCAGGTTCTCGCGCGAACCACGGAACTCCATCTTCTGCGTGAAGTTCGTTGTGTCGACGACGAGCGTGTTGCCGTCCCAACGGCCCCGCGCGTCGCCGTGCATCAGACGGATCTTCGACGGCACGTGTGCCGACCCGTCCACCGGAATGGTCCGGATGAACCCCTGCCCCTGGCCCGAATCATGGTAGATGCCGACGACGCCGCGCGACTGCACGACCCGGTACGTCGCGCCAAGATTCGGCATCGTCGCGCCGAAGCAGCGCTCCGAGTTCTGGCGATCCTCGGGACCGTCGCTCCGATTCATACGCGCGATGTTGTAGTACGGCGGCGACTCGCGGCGACGCGGCGAGATCGGTCCCGCTCGCCCGCCCGACGTGCCCTGCAGCAGCGCCTCGAGGTAGTCGCGCATCGCGCCCAGCCGCTTCTGCGCCTCCGGCGTCAGCGCCGGCATCCTGCCGTTCGGCGGGTCGACGATGAGTGAGGTGCGCCGGTCCGAGAGTCGCGTCGCCGGCGCGAGCCAGTGCTGGTTGTACGCCTGCGCGACGTCGCGCTCGGTGCCGCGCTGCGACCGGTCGTCGCGCCCAGGGCGCGACGCAATATCCCTTTCGACCGCCGCCGCCTCTTCCGGCGTCAGGACCGGCTTGTTGGCGAACTTCGCGGGCCGCTCGAGCGGCGTGAGCGTTTCACCTGTCCAGATGCCCTGCAGATCGGGTTCGCCCCAAGGCGTCTTCGGTGGCGCGTAGGAGCCTTGCGCACCGAGCGCGGCAATCGAGAGTGCGCCGGGCAGCACGATCGCGGCGAATCGAACCATCATGGCTCCCTCCACTGGATTCCGGATAGTAGAAAGCGGCGACCGGCAGTGTCAACAGGGCCGCCCGCGCGCGCGCCCCGCGCCGCCGGCCCGCGCGCGGCCGTGCTACCATCCCCGGCCGCATGCGATCCCGCTTGTTCTGTCTTCTCGCTGTCTCTGTGGGTCTCTGGCTCGCGGGGGTGGTCAGGGCGCAGGCGCCGCGCACCATCGCCGAGGGCGTCTATGCCGACGCGCAGGCGACCCGCGGACAGACGACGTACGACGCGCAGTGCGCCCCCTGCCACGGCGCCACGCTTGGCGGGGGTCTCGCGCCGCCGCTCGTCGGCTCCGGCTTCCTCGGCGCGTGGGACAAGCGCCCCGTCATCGAGCTGGTCGACAAGATTCAGAAGACAATGCCCGCCACGAGTCCCGGCACGCTGTCGCGCGCGCAGGCGACGGATCTGACGGCGTACCTGCTGAAGGTTGGCGCGTTCAAGCCTGGGCCGGTCGAGCTGCCAAGCGACGACGCCTTGAAGGCCATTGCGCTCGTCGCGCCGGCCGGCGCCGCGTCGGGCGCGCCTTCTCCGCTCGGCAACCTGGCGCAGGTGATGCGCGGCATTCTGTTCCCGAGCTCGAACCTGATCTTCAACGTGCAGAATCAGGATCCGGGACAGCAGAAAATGGGCTGGCAGCCGGGCGACACGCCGTTCGGCTGGGCCGACTGGGGCGCCGGGATCTATTCGGGCTGGGAGCTGGTCGACTATGCGGCGATCGCGATCGCCGAGTCGGCGCCGCTGCTGCTCACGCCAGGCAGGCGCTGCGAAAACGGGCGGCCGGCGCCGATCGCCCGCTCCGACTGGATTCAATTCACGCAGGAGATGGCCGACGCCGGACGCGCCGCGTATCGCGCTTCGCAGTCACGCAATCGCGACGCCGTGATCGAAGTGACCAACGTAATCGCCGACGCGTGCCTGCGCTGCCACGAGGTCTATCGCGACAAGCCGGGAGGGACTACGGTCGATCCGTCGAACAAGGCGGCACGCTGCGTCCCGTAGACCATCGGGTTTCAATGCAGGAATGCACACGGCTCAGTGCCGAATGCCCGATCGCAAGGTTGCTTTGGGCATTGCACGTCGCGTATGGCTACGGCTTTTCGATCGGCGCACCCGTGCCCGAGGAGCCCAGGAAGAGCGTTCGGCCGCCGGGCAGCGTCAGGTCGCGGCCGTTCGCGCGCCGGGAGCCGTCTTTGGCCCGATAGCCGTCGACGACGATCTCCGTGCCGGGCAGCAGCGCTTCCTTCGTGAACCCGCGCCGGAAGAGGACGTTCGGCGTTCCCGCCTCGATCGCCCACATCTCGGTCTTGCCGTCGGGCAGGGGTACCTCGATGTGAATCCAGACGTGCGGGTTTACCCACTCCATCTTGCGCACGACCGCCTTTTCGAACTTCACCGGCTTGTTGGCGTCGAACTCGGCGGCAAAGGCGTGATGCGCCGCGGACGGACGCGGCAGCAGCACCAGCAGGGCGACGGCGGCGGCGAGAGCCATCTGTGTCATGGCGTTAGGGATACCGCCGAATCGGAAGCGTGTCAAGGTATGATCCCTCGCAGAAGGAGACGCCGATGCGCATTCAGTCTCTGCTCTTCCTCGCCGTCCTGATCACGGCTTCGTTGGCGACCGCCGCGGCACAGACCCGCGGTGAAGTCCGGCTCACCCGGGACATCAAGGTCATTTCGAGCGCCGGCGCGCGGGCGTTAACCGACGCGTGCATTGCGTGGGCCGAGCGCAACAAGACGATCGTCGCAATGGCCGTTCTCGACTGGGGCGGCAACGTCATCGAATCGCACGCCATGGAAGGCGCGGCCGGCAACGCGATCGATACCGCGCTCCTCAAGGCGAAGTCGGCCCTGCGCTGGCGCCGACCCACGTCGGAAACGAATCGGATCGTGCGGAGCGGCGAGAATCTGGCGCCGACCTTCATGGACGACTTCCCGCAGCCGGGCGCCGTGCCGATCGTCGTCGACGGCCAGGTGATTGGCGCGATGGGCGTGTCGAGCGGCGACGGCGAGAAGTGCGCGCAGGCCGCCATCGACGAAGTATTCAAGGGCCGAGCGGGAGTCGTTGGGCGGTGACTCACCAATGCCCCAGGCTCAATGCCCAATGCGCAAATCGCGCTTAGGCATCGGGCGTTAGGCATTGGGCATTGATTGAATTCCGAGGACATCCTCGAGGAATACGCCGAGGGTCGTCGGCTCATAGCGACCCCGGGCGGCGCCCGTGCGCAGCCACACGGCTGCCTCGGGTGCGCTGAGCGGCGCCTTGTACGCGCGCTCGGGGCCCGCCGACGTCAGTGCATCGTAGTCGTCGGCGATCGTGACGACGTTGATCTCGGGCGCCCACCAGCACCCCTGCCGCGCAGAGCAATTCACCTCGTAGTCGTGCCCGTGCCGCCGCGCAACCGTCGCGATGAACGGATTGTTCAGCTCGTCGCGTCCCGCCTCGCGCAGCCGATCGATCATGCACGGCCCCTTGCGGCAGTGCACGTCCCGGACGATCTCGAGCAGATACTGCTGCCGCTCGCGGGCGGCTGTCCCCACTTCGCCTCGGAGATCCGTCTGCCGCAGTAGATCGAGGAACGGCGCGCAATCCTCGTGCTGCTTCCCGAGATCGTGCAGCAACGCCGCGAGCATGAGGTCTGGGATCGGCACGCGGAGGGGCGAGAGTGACGTGCCCGCGTTCTCAGTTCGCGCGGCGCATTGATTCACGGAAAGGGCGAGACGCCCGGCCAACGTCATCACCCGGAAGTCCGCGCAGTCGTCCGGCCGGAAGAATGTCGCCACCGCCGGCTGCCCCTCGATGACCACGCGTTGCTCGCCGACGTAGCGGGCGAAGATGGCATCCGCGAGTCGATCGACGTCGAGATCCGTCTGCACGAAATCCGGCTGATCGCTGCGTCGTCTGCGGAGGGCACTGTCGCTCATGCGTATGTCGGCGGTTCGAGATTCGTACCAACTCCTACGGTAACAGAGCTGCGGGGAAGCCGAACGCCGCGTCGTGCAGCTCGTCGCTGATGCGTCCACCTGCCGCGAAAGCGGCCTTCGTGTCGACCCTCACGCCCGATTCCGTCCTCCCGTTGAGGTGGCCGACCCGGAGGTACTCCCGGTACATCGATTCCTGATCGACGATCGCCGGGTTCTCGGCCACTTCCACCGCGTGCTGCAGCTCGTGCCCGATCATCGCCAGCTGCTGCACCACCGACCGCAGCGGCACGAGCTGGATGACGACGTATCGCGTCTCGCCGACCGCCGACAAGAACGTCAACCGACCCGCCACGCCCGGGGATCCCAGCCTATCTATCTGGACGTAGACGACGACATCGGACTGTTCGAGACGTTCGACCAGCGATCGGAACGTCGGCGACCGCGGCATGCCGGCCGCGAACAGCTGACGGAGCCACGGTTCGGTAAGCCGGATATTCGCCAGCGAATCCGCGATCGAATCAGCCGACGAGTGCCGCGGCGCGGCGAGAGTGAGGAGGGTAAGCGACGAGAGCAGAATCGCGCGTGTCAGCGTCATAGTTCGTCACGGGCTGTCGCCAGCACCGCGGACCAGACACGGCGTTCTGGGATCGCCTCAACGTCCAATTGTCAGAGCCGGTCGGAGCGTCCGTCCGACCCTACGGTAGGATAGCAAGTCTGGGGCCGGCATTCACACCGGCCTCCAACAGGTGCGCGGAATCGCACGAGGCGGGCGTTATCGCACGTTTCCGTGATAGTCCCTCGTCACCCGATCGGCGGCTCCACGGTCCTCGCAGAACGCCGCTTCTTCGATCTCGGCGTTCGGCACGAGCGTGAGCGTACGCGGCGTCACCTTCCACGGCTCGGCGAATACCTCCGGATCCTCGACGACGGCCTCCCAGATCAGTGTGTCGCCCTTGCGCGTCAGGCGCTCGGTGACTCTGGTGTTCTCCGTGTGGAACAGGCCGTTGTCGCCCAGCCATGTCGTGTCTAAGATGTTGCGCACGTCGATGACGAGCGTGTCGCCCTCCCAGCGCCCGACCGCGTCGCCGAGCGACGACGGCTCGATGCCGGCGCGATGCCGTCGTCCGTCGGTCGGGATGACGCGGAAGAAGCTGCCATTCAGGTCGTCGTACAGGATGACCACCTCGCGCGGCGTCTGGAGGATTCGCTGTGGCGGACCGATGCGGATGATGCCGGGAGGGCCGCAGTGGAACGACGGATCGACGTTGATCTGATCGTCGGTCATCTCCTTGACCCGCGCGAGGAACTCGGCCTTGTACTTCGGCGCGCCCGGATTGTAGCGATCGGGCACGGTGGGATTGCCCGCCACCCGCACGATCGAGTTGCCGACGCGCTGTGTCACCGGTCCCGCGACGCGGCGGTACCACATGCCCGACAGATCCGGACGGCCGTCGGCCGTGCGCGGCGTCGGTTTCGCCGTCTGAGCAACGAGGGCCACGCCACCAACGAGAGCGAGAAGCATCAGAACTGAAAGGTGCCGCTTCATCGTCAACACTCCTTCATGAGCATGCATGTCCGGCTGAAGCCGGACACTACGTACGCGGCGTCCGGCGTCAGCCGGACGAACAACTCAATTCGAGGCGCGAGCAATCTCGCTGTCCTCGCCAAAGAGATGGTAGAAGTGGCCCGGAGCGAACGTGATCCTCAGGAGAAAGCCCGCCGCCGGGTTCTTGAGCGCCGGATACATGTGCACCGTGACCGCACCCGCCTTCGCCCCTTCCAGGATGTCGGCGCGCGTGACGCCGGCCCGACGCATGTGATTGGTGGGCAGCGTCTCGACCTTGTAAGTGGTCACCGCCCCGGAGCCGTCCTTCACGTCGACGTAGACATAGATGTGCGGATTGATCCAGTCGACTTTGGAGACCGTGCCCTTGATGACGGTTGTCTTGTTCACGTCGAACGTACCGGGGACGCTGTGGTGCGCCAGCGCCTGACCACCGGCCAGCGCGGCGGCCATGACCAGCAGTACGCAGACTCGAGCGTGGGTCCTCATGAGCAGTCCTCCCCTTCCTTTGCGTCCTACCGCGGCGCGGGCTTCGGCACGTCGGGCATATTGACGTACATCGTCTGATACCGGACGGCGCGGCCGCGCTCGTCAATCCATCCGATGGACTCGGTGAAGGCGACCGGCGCCGGGTACGACGCGGGCACGGTCGCTTCGACGACCACCAGCCGGTTGTCGTGCATGTAGACGCCGACGAAGGTCTGCGACTTGTCGGCGTTGGTCAGCTGCAGCGCCTGCCCCTGCACGAGCGCGATCCCGTTCCAGATGATCTCGGTCACCTTCGCGTCGCGCGTCAGAAACTTCGACATGCCGTAGACGATAGCGCCGCGGATGTCGTTCTTCCAGTATCCGATGCCCCAATCGGGAATCCCCTGGCATGTGTTTGCGCCGTCGGGACACGCGCGCGCCTTCTCCACCTGGACACGCTCGACCAGCCGGTAGTCGACGACGGTGATCGTGTGGCGGCTCTGGCCCTGCGTGACGCTGTAGACGCGCGCCGGGAGCACGGCGCCGAACTGCGAGAGCCACGGCGTCTCCCGGACCACCGGCTTGCCCGGAAACACAGCCGTGAAGCGCTCCTCGAGGCTGGCGAACTCGACCCAATCGCCGTTTCCATCCTCTCCGACGGCGTCGGGGCTCGCCGTCTCGGCGGGCCACGACGCCTGCGCCGTCGCCGGCCCAGAGACGATCGTCTGCAGCGTGTTGCTGTCGGTGCCGTTCGCGTCGGTCACCCGCACCGCCAGATCGCACGCGCCCCCGGGAGCGGCGGGCCGCGGCAGTCTCGCGCGGATGACCGCCGTCTGCCCTGTCGGTACCTCCGCCCGCCCGCGGACGACGCCGCGTAGCGGATCGCCCGCGCAGCCGATGACGAACCAGACGTGCGGCAGCTCGCCGAGATCGGCGGATGGGTCCGTGGCGGTCAGCAGCACGTCAACGCCGGCGGACGTTCCTGCCGTAGCACGAAGATCGGCGATCGTGGGCGCGTGGGTCGGAATCGTGAACGTGACGGGCGCGGTGCGACCCGCGGGGAGATCGAGCACGAGCATTCGCGGGCCGGGCGCCGCATCCTTCGCCACCTGCAGCCGCACCTCGGCCCAGCTGGCATTGCCCTGAAACCCGCCGAGTCGCCGCGCCTCGACAACGGTAATGCCGTCGGACGGTGTCACCTCCGCGCGCTGCACGGCCTCCCGGCTCGTCACGACGAGCGTCAGGAGCGTCGTCTGACCGGGGGGTGCCTGGTGGGGATAGAAGTTTTCGACTCGAAGCGCCGCGAGCTGCCTGGCTGAGGCGGCGGGCACGACCCCACCCCACATCACCAGCGCAAGGATTCCGACCGAAAGCCGCATGCCGGGCAGTGTAGCCTAACCTTGACCAATTCGCCGCTCAGACGTATCGTCGCGGGTATGAGCGGGAGGAGGGGAAGCGTATGAGGAATAGAGTTCTGACCCTGGGTCTCGTGGCGGCAGTCATCCTCGGCATCTTCTGGATCGGGTCGCCGGGATCAACCAGCGCCCAGCAGCCGGCCGTCTCCATCGACAACGACGACATCGGCGGCTCGGTGCGCGGCCCGCGCGGGCCGGAGGCGGGCGTGTGGGTCATCGCGGAGACCACCGACCTTCCGACGAGATTCAGCCGCCTTGTCGTCACCGACGATCAGGGACGCTATGTCATTCCGGATCTGCCAAAGGCGAACTACAACGTGTGGGTTCGCGGCTACGGGCTGGTCGATTCGCCGAAAACGCAGTCGGCACCCGGCAGGACGCTGAACCTGACGGCGGTGCCGGCGCCCAATCCGCGCGCCGCGGCGGAGATTTATCCCGCGGGTCATTGGTACGCGCTGGCACGGGTGCCGGACAAGAGCGAGTTCCCGGGCACCGGCCCGGACGGCAACGGCATCAATCCGAACATCAAGTCGCAGGCCGACTGGCTGCGGCTGATGAAGTCGATGAGCTGCACGACGTGCCACCAACTGGGGACGGCCGGCACTCGCACCATCCCAGCGTCGCTCGGGAAGTTCGGCTCGTCGATTGCCGCCTGGGAGCGGCGGATCCTGTCGGGCCAGGCGGGCAGCCAGATGGAGAACGGCATCAACAACATGGGCCGCCGCCGCGCGCTGGCGATGTTCGCCGACTGGACCGATCGGGTCGCAGCGGGCGAGGTGCCTGAGGCGCCGCCGCGGCCGCAGGGGCAGGAGCGCAACGTCGTGATCACCCAGTGGGACTGGGCAGACCCGAAGGCGTACCTGCACGACCTCGTCTCGACCGACCGCCGGAATCCCCGCGTCAATCCGAACGGACCGGTCTACGGCTCGCTCGAGCTGAGCGCCGACTACCTGCCCGTGCTCGACCCGCGCACGCACCGGTCCTCGCAGGTGAAGCTCACCGTCCGCGACCCGAACACGCCGCCGGCCGCAGCTCCGAAGATGCCGCAGCCCTCGGCCTACTTCGGCGAGGAAGTCGTCTGGACGAGCAAGAACAACGTCCACAACCCGATGATGGACGAGCAGGGGCGCGTGTGGATCACCTCCGCGGTGCGTCCGCCGAACAACCCGGACTTCTGCAAGGAAGGCTCGGCGCATCCGTCGGCGAAGGCGTTCCCGATCAACAACTCCGGGCGCCATCTCGCGGTGTGGGATCCGAAGACGCAGAAGCTGACCCACATCAGCACCTGCTTCGGCACGCACCATCTGATGTTCGCCGAGGACGCCAACCGCACACTCTGGACGAGCGGCGGCGGCCAGGTGGTCGGATGGCTGAACACGAAGATGTTCGACGAGACCGGAGACGAGGTGAAGTCGCAGGGGTGGACCGCGCTCATCATGGACACCAACGGCAACGGACGGCGTGACGCCTACGTCGAGCCCGATGCGCCGCTCGATCCCACGAAGGACACGCGGTACGCGGGCGGCTTCTACGGCGTCTCCCCGGCGCCGGACGGATCGGTGTGGGGCACGGTGCTCGGCATGCCGGGCGCCGTCGTGCGGATCAATCCCGGCGCCAACCCGCCCGAGACGACGCTCGCCGAGGTCTATCAGCCGCCGGTCAACGCCGCCGGCGTCCCTGTCGAGGGCTACTCGCCGCGAGGCTTCGACATCGACCGGAACGGCGTCGCGTGGCTCCCGATGGCCAGCGGCCATATGGCGAGCTTCGACCGGCGCAAGTGCAAGGGCCCGCTCAACGGACCGAAGGCGACCGGCCAGCACTGCCCCGAGGGATGGGCTTTCTATAAGGAGCCGGTGCCGCACTTCAAGAACGTGACCGATTCCGGCAGCGCCGAGGCGAGCTACTACACGTGGGTCGACCAGTTCGACACGCTCGGCCTGGGGCGCAACGTCCCGATCAATACCGGCAATGCCGCGGAAGGACTGCTCGTGCTGAAGGACGGCAAGTGGGTGGTGCTCCGCGTGCCGTATCCGACCGGCTTCTACACGAAGTGGCTCGACGGCCGCATCGACGATCCAAACGCCGGGTGGAAGGGCCGCGGGCTCTGGACGACCGTCAGCACGCGCACTCCGTACCACATGGAGACGGGTCCAGGGACGACCAGTAAGGTCGTCAAATTCCAGCTCCGTCCCGACCCGCTAGCGAAGTAATCCGCAACTGCCAATCCGGGGGGCGAGCCGTTCCGGCTCGCCCCCATCTGTCCTCCGGTACTTCCCGTCTAACGCGAGGCCCTCGGCGAATCCGTTGGCAAGCAATGCCGGTCACCGCACCGAAGCCCAGGTTGCGAGTTGCCGTCGTCGGCGCCGGTGCGTTCGGCGGCTGGACGGCGCTGCACCTGCAACGGGCCGGCGTTCCTGTCACACTCCTCGACGCGTGGGGACCCGGAAACGCGCGCGCGAGTTCCGGCGGCGACACGCGCGTGATTCGGACGATCTATGGACCCACGCGCCGCTACGTCGAAATGGCCGCGCGGGCGATGACGCTCTGGACCGACTGGGACCGTTCAGTCGGCCACACGTTCTTCAAGCGCACAGGCGTGTTGTGGCTGAGCGGCGCCGACGACAGCTATGTGCGCCAGTCCCTGCCTGTCCTGCGCGATCTAGGTTCGACATACGAAGAGCTCACTCCCGCCGCGGCGGCTGCTCTCTGGCCGCAGATGGGTTTCGAGGGCATCTCGAGCCTCTGCCTCGAGCACGAGGCGGGTTATCTCCTCGCTCGGCTTGCCTGCGAGGCGGTTGTGCGCGAATTCGTCCGACTCGGCGGCACGTATCGCCAGCTGGCCGTCGCCGCCATAGGCGCGAACGACCAACGACCGGACGTGCGGCTCAGCGACGGTAGCCGGCTCGAGGCGGATAGGTACGTGTATGCGTGTGGACCCTGGCTCGGCCGGCTCTTTCCCGACGTGATCGGCCCGCGAGTCACCTCCACGCGACAGGAAGTGTTCTACTTCGGCACGCCCGCGGGGGACGCTCGTTTTCTCGAATCGCGCCTGCCGGCCTGGATCGAGGGGAGCGAGCGGTTCATGTACGGGATCCCCGGGAATCTGCATCGCGGCCTCAAGGTGGCCGACGATGCGCGCGGACCCGAGTTCGATCCGACGAGCGGCGATCGCACGCCGTCGGCAGAAGGCGTGCGATCAACGCGGGGCTATCTACGCCGGCGATTTCCTGCGTTGGCGGAGGCGCCCGTCCTCGGCGCGGAAGTGTGTCAGTACGAGAACAGTCCCGACGGCCACTTCATCATCGACCGACACCCGGCGATGCCCGACTTCTGGATTGCGGGTGGCGGCAGTGGCCACGGGTACAAGATGGGACCGGCGGTCGGCGAGATGCTCGCACGTTGGGTGCGCGAGGACGCGGCGCCGGATCCCTTCTTCGGACTGACTCGCTTCGCATCACGCGCAGGCTGAGCCTGCGCGCTACTGGACCTCGAGCTTCACCATCTTGGCCGGCGGTCGATAGACAGGTATCCAGACCGTCGGCCGCGCGGCGCTGTCATCCACCGTCAGATCGCGGAACTCGTACGGCTCCGGCATCACGAATTCCGTCGACGCGCCGCTCCGCATGTTGATCCGGTAGATGCGGCTGCTGTTGAAGTCGTTCGTCCACACCGTCTGGTTCCTGTCATCCACCGCGAGGCTGTAGGGCGACGGGAACGGCGGCGTGTACGGCGCGTGCCCCGGAATCAGCGGGTACTCTTTGATCTCGCGCGTGTCCGCGTCGAACATCGCGACGCGTCCGGCCCAGTAGAGTGTGGCCCACGCGCGGCCGCGCGCGTCGATCTGGCCGCGCCGCGGCCCTGCGCCCGGCGTCGGCACCTGATACGCAGCGTACTGTCCCGTCCGCGGATCGAAGACGCCCATCTTGCCGAGCCGATAGAGGTTCATGATCGAGCGGCCTTTCGGATCCGTCTCCATGTCGTACGTGTCGTCGTCGGTGCCTTCCGGTACCTCGTAGTGCTTCACGTCGCCCGTCTTCATGTCGAGCGCGTGCAGCCCCTTGTCGAGGAACCAGACCTGGCCGTCCGGGGCCACGCCGAACATGTTGCTCCCCACCGCCCACGGCGTGAAGGCCTGCGTGCGCGGGTTGAAGCGCACCGTGCCGCCGCCCATGCCGATGACGACGTTCCCTTCGGCATCCCACGCGATGTCGTGTGCCCCACCTCCGGGGTTTCCCGCCCGGAGCTGAGCGGCCGCGATGGCGCCGCCCTCTTCTCTCCCCATGCCCGGCAGCAGGCTAAAGGGGAACTCCTTCACCTCGCCCGTCCGCCGATCCAGGCGTCCCAGCGTGAACGTGAAGTGATCGGTGTAATAGGCGTACGGCCCCTTCGACTCGAGGAGGATGTCGTGGGGCCACGCGTACCGGCGATCGCCCCGCAGGATGTTCAGGTCTCCGCGCGGCCCGGCGCGCGGAATGCCATACTCGGTGACGACGAGCGCCGCAGCCGCCTCGCCCGCTGGCCGCGGACGGAGCTTGAAGGGTAGCGGCTCGGTGGTGCCGGCCGGACGAATCGACGCCAGATACTCCGCCAGCGGCTCCACGTACTTCTTCTGGCCGTAGGCGCGCGTGCCCGGCGTCTCACGCGTGATCGCCCGCTCGCCAGCCATGCGGCGGATGATCTGCATCCACTGCTCCTTCGTCCGCCCGGTGCGGAGCCCGAATTGCAGCGAATGACAGTTGTCGCACTGGATGACGAGATGCTTCTGCTCGTCGGTGCCGGGTAGCGCCGCGACGATGTCGGCCGCCGTCGCGTCTTCCAGCGTCGGCGTTCGCGATCGCAGCGTGAAGTCGACCTTCGTCGTCTTCCCGGCGGTGAGCGTCGCCTGTTGGGCGGCGCGCTCGAAATCAGGCACCTCGACCGTCACCGTGTGGCGACCGGGCGCAAGCGTCGCCCATCCCGGGAACGCGTACTCCCCGCGCGCGTTCGTGTAGACATTCACGGTGATCGTGCTGCTCTCCCCGCGCGCCCGCACGGGAACGCCTGAAAGCGCCTGGCCGCTCGACGAGACGACCTTGCCGCCGAGCAGCGATTCTCCTGCTGCCAACGGGGATCGCTGTGAATACAACACCGCCACGACCACCACGAGGAGGGTTACCAGGGCGAACCGAGACAGGCGAGGGACCGTCACCATCGCAGACCTCCTAGGCTTGGCGACGATTCTACACCCGCGGGTTGGCGAGGTCCGGCTAAAGCCGGCGACAAGCTCCGGCTGAAGCTGGCGAAAAAAGTCCGGCTAAAGCCGGACACTACGTACGTCAAGAAAAAGTCCGGCTGAAGCTGGCGAAAACGTCCGGCTAAAGCCGGACACTACGTACGTCAAGGTGGGTCGGCGTCGTACGTAGCGTCCGGCTTCAGCCGGACCGAGTAACCCTACTGCGTCTTGTTGACGAGCCCCTGGAACTGCGCCAGCGTCGCGGGCATCCCGTGGATGCCGACGATGCTCGACACGTCGAGCTTCAGCCGCTGCAGGTTGGCCTGAAGCGCGCGCGCGTTCGCGTTCGGCGCCGTGGCGGCCGGGTTGTACATGTCGGCCTGCACGACGATCTTCTCGCGCGGGATGTACGCGATGAGCATCCCCGCGACATGAGGCAGCCCCTGGATCGCGTGCAGCTCGACGACGCGGGACCCGTCGGTCAACACGTACTTCTCACGCACCGTCTCGAAGATGTAGCCCTCCGACCACTCCTCGGGTGGATTCAGCGCGAATCGGTCGGGCTGCAGCACCCACGGCCGCGCGCGCAGCACCTCCTGGTAGTACGGCTTGTTCCCCTCGTGCGTCACCACCGTCGCGCCCTCGTGCACGTAGGTACGGATGCCGCCCAGGTGATCCCAGTGATGGTGGGTGTTGACGAGGTAGCGGATCTCCTTCTTCGGCGCCAGCCGGTTGACTTCGTCGATGACCGCGATCGACCGCGCCTCGTTGAGGGGCGCTTCGATGACCGCCACGTGGTCGTTGAACTCGACGAGGAGGCTGTTGTGACTGCCGCCGGCGATGAGATACAGCCCCTCGCCGAGCTTCTGCGTCTCGACGCGCACGGGCTGCGGCTTGGCCGTTCGCACGTTGTCGGGAACGGTCACGGCCGCGTTCGGCGGGTTCAGCGTCACGCTCGTGATCGTCTCGAGGCCGAATCCATGGTCGCCGCCGCTCACGTTCGGCAGGTGCCCGCCGTCGTCGTAGTCCTGGTGCTGGTGGAAGCGCGGTATTTGCACGCCGTTGACGTTCCGGTAATTCGTGTAGACGTTCTCGAGGTAGAGGTCGCCGACGACCGGATTCGGGATCCAGGTCTGAGTCCGCTGCACCATGTTCTGCGCGTTGATCGTGCCGTTGATGCGGTACTTCCCGAGCGCCACGAACGAGACGACCGTGACGCGCTGGTCGTACTCACGGCGCGTCACCATTGTCGGATTCGCGCCGGGCACCATGGCGCCCTTCAAGAAGCCGAACGGCGTGGTGAGGATCTCAATCTGCCGGAGTTCGGCCGCGTCGGGCTGCGGTACTGCCTGCCCCTGCGCGTTCACCGTCCACGCGAAGGTGCCGCTGACGAAGTTGGCAACCTTCACCGGCGCCAGGAACGGGAAGCCGGCGCCGCCGCCCTGCGTCGGGTTGTTCCCCTGCGTCCGGGTGTACTCCTCGCGCGACGACATCGTGTCGAAGTCGATCGTCCGCGTGTAGTTCTGCAGGTCGACGCGCGGCCAGTCGCGATCCGGCAGAAAGTTCTGGCCGACCATCCCCTGCCAGCCCGTTCCGCTGTAGGTGATGGACCGCATGTTCTCGACGCCCATAGCCTTGGCCGCGGCCTGCAGAACGCCCTGCGCGTTCTGCGCCGGGGCCGACACTGCCATCAGCGCCGCGAGACCCAATGACAGCCACAGTCGCGTTGCCATAATTCGCCCTCCTGAGCAGGCGCATTATCCTGCAAACGCCTTCTTGCGGCTACCCTCCCCGCGCATTCAGTGAAATGTCAGACCCAGGGAGACTTCGACCACGTTGTGCGTCCAGTCGCCGACGAAGAACTCCTGGGCGACGTTGACGTCGCCGATCCGACCCAACCATACGTTCAACGCCGGCGTCAGGGAGACGCGCCCGCCCAAGGGCACGTCGTAACCCACCCCCGCGACAAAGCCGACGCCTTTCCCGAGATCGGCCGGAATCGAGCGACCGCTCGGTTTGAATTCGATGTCGACCAGCGATGCCCCGATGCCTCCCTTGACGAACAGGCCCGACGAGGATCCGGGAAAGAGAGTTATCGTCGCCGTCGCATGGTACAGGTGCAGTCCTGCGTCAACGTTCGGCGCAATACCTTTGGCCTCCGCGCTCCACACACGGAACTCTCCACCCACGAGGAAACGCGGGGAGAGTGTCCACCCCGCTTCGACGTAGGCCGCGCCGCCCGCTTCACGACCGTCACCCCCGCACTCGTCGCAGCTCGCATCGGCTGAAGCGAAGCCGCCGCCGACGCCCATCCAGAGCCCTTGACGTTGCTGCGCATGGACGTCACGAGGGAGCGCCGTGACGAACGTGACTGCGAGCACGATTCCTCCGCTGATCTTGCACATGCTTGTCATGACACGTTCCCGTTCTAGTGAGCCCCCGGAGCAGCGACATGGAACACGCAGTCGCCTTGACTCCGGAATCGCCGCGGGTGCGTGAACTTCATCCATCCTGTGCCCATGCACTCCTGCACCTCTGCCGGCGCCCCGCACAGCTGTTCGGTCGACACCGAGATCGGTATTCCTGCAGGCACGACAAATGTCTGAAGCGTCTCGGTCGGCCCCTGATCTGGGTTCTTGCCCCGATGGACGCGATTCGGGTGCTCGAGGAACGCCTGGCCGGCGGTGAAGAGCTGCTCACCACCGCATCCGTCCTCCACGATCAACCTGCCGCGCGCCACCACCGTGTACGCACCGAGGCCCGGGTGATAGTGCCAGCCGAGTACTTCACCAGCCGTGAATGTCAGCCGCCGCATCGTCATCTGGGCCGGACCGCCAAACACATCCGAGTGCGCCATCGTGCCGACGCCGAGGATCTCGGTGATGGCGGCATGGGCGGTGATGGCGACGAGGCCGGCGGCGACGCCGGCCGCGATGATCGCGAGTGTCCTGAGACGGCGGATCGTCATAGTTGAGGTCTCCTCTGGCGTGGCACCCACGATGCGCCACCCGACGACCATCACAGCCGGTGGCGTCGGGATCAAGCGGCAAAGCGCTGCGCGCAGCGACATCCGCCCTGTGCCGCGCAATGCCGCACATTGCCGCGTCGAGACCCTGCGGCTACAATGCCTCGCACATGGCCTCCGCTTCCGCGTCGCCTCCTGGCGACGGATCTGCTGACCGACTCGGGTCGTGGAAGGACATCGCGGCTTACCTGCAGCGTGACGTCAGCACGGTCCAGCGCTGGGAAAAGCGTGAGGGGATGCCCGTGCATCGTCATCGGCACGACAAGCTGGGCTCGGTGTACGCCTTCCGCTCGGAAATCGATGGCTGGTGGGAGAGTAGGCGGCTCCGACTCGAGCCGCCACGACAGGATCCGAATCGCGTAGAGCGGCACCGACAGGGGTGGACGCCGTGGTTGATAGGGGCCGGGCTTGCGCTGATCGCCGCCGGAGCGATGACCTACCTGCTGGACGACCGCGCCGCTCGCGCCGCGAATCCAGCCATCACGTCACTGGTTGTATTGCCCCTCGACAACCTGTCCGATGATCCGAGCCAAGAGTATTTCGCGCTGGGCATCACTGACGAGCTGATCGGCACGCTGGCGCAGATCAGGGCCCTCCGGGTCGTCTCGCGAACATCGTCGATGAGTCTGAAGGGACGCAGCACGCCGCTCCCCTCGATCGCGCGCGAACTGGGCGTCGACGGCGTCTTGGAGGGGACGGTCCAGCGTGCCGGTGACCGCGTGCGGATACGCATCCAACTCCTGCACGGCCCCAGCGACACCCATCTGTGGGCGCGTGATTTCGAGCGTGACGTGACCGACATTCTGACGCTGCAGAGCGAGATCGCGCAGGCCGTCGCGCAGGAAATCCGCGTCACGATCACGCCTGAGGAACGAACCCGGATGGCGTCTGCCCGTGCTGTCAACACCGCCGCGCATGAAGAATATCTTCTGGGCCGTTATCTCCTGTGGAAGTTCATCGACGACGATCGGACCCTCGCGGTCGAACACTTCCACCGGGCGATTCAGATCGACCCCGCGTACGCGGCCGCGTACGCGGGCCTCGCACACGCCTGGTGGATGGGAGGCGTGTTCGGGCCACTCAGTATGAAAGAGGCCGCCCCTGCCGCCGGTGCCGCAGCGCGCAAGGCACTGGAGCTGGACGATCATCTCGCTGAAGCCCACGCCGCGAAAGCGTACGTCGAGGGGATTTTCGACTGGAATTGGTCAAGGGCCGAAGGCACCATCCGCCATGCCATCGACATCAATCCTAATAGTCTCGAGGCACATTATGTCTACGCGCTCCTGCTGATGGCCGTGGGAAGACTCCCCGAAGCGATCGTGCACATCGAACACGCCGCGCGGCTCGATCCGTTGTCGGCACAGGTGCATTCAACGTTTGGGAGGGTTCTGTACCGCGCGCGCAAGTGGGACGAGGCGGTCAGCCACCTCCAACGCGCGATCGAACTGGAGCCGCGGAACGCCATTGCGCATTCCCGGCTCGGTGACACCTACGAGCACATGGGGCAGTACGCCGATGCGCTCGCATCGTTCGGGAAAGAGAGCGCGCTCCTTGGGGGGAGTGCAACGGACGACCCCGACGTCGCCCGCGTCTACGCGCGGATGGGCAAGGTCACCGAGGCGCGACAGATACTCTCACGTGTAGGAACGGCGGGGCCGGACGTCTACGCGGCACTCGGTGACAAGAACCAGGCGTTTGCTCTGCTCTTCAGGAGCGCGGACAAACGCCAGAGCGACGACTGGCCGCTTTACGTAATGGCCGATCCGCATTTCGACAGCCTGCACGGAGATTTGCGGTGGCAGGAACTGCTCGCCCGCATGAACCTGCAGGCCCAATGAAGCAGCTCCGCGAAACGCGGCGGCCACAGCTCATTCGGCTTTGACCGACAGTCGGTACCTGCGTCGCGCAGGACATGAGGCCGCGCTCGCCACTTCCTCCTGACTACGCGCCCTCGTCGGCGAGCCGGGTGAACTGATCACCGAACGCCGCAAAGGCAATCACCGGCTCCTCGGTCGTCGCGATCGTGCGGAAGAAGGCATGCGCCTCGGTGTTCCACGTCCGGGACGCCCACCAGAGGAACTCGAACCCGCGCATCCGGGCGTCGGCGGCGACCGCGGCCAGCAGCGCACGGCCCGCACCGCGGCGCCTCGCCTCGGGCACCACGAAGACGTCCTGCACGTAGAGACCCGCCTTCGCGAAGCCGGTCTCATAGGCGCCGGGCACCGCCAGCGCGTAGCCGAGAGCGCGGCCGTCGAGCTCGGCGATCCACGCGTCGAAGCGGCGCCTCTCGCCGAAGCCGTCCCGCCGCACGACATCCACGGTCACATTGTCCGTCGGATCGCCCTGGTGCGCGTTGAGCGCGCGGATGAGCGCCGTCAACGCCTCGACGTCATCGATCGCCGCGCGCCGGACGCGCAGCGTAGAGGCTGTACTCATGCAGGGCTAGAGCGTAGGAGTCGGCGGGCTGTACGTACGCAGCGCACGTCGAAGGCGACTCACGGCTTGCTGGTCGAAGACGCTTACGCGCCCTCAGTTCCGAAAACGCCTCCACTTCTCGCTCAACAAGGCGATGTCGCGCGGCTGCCTGGCGAACACGCTTGCGCATCTTCACCGGACATCTACGCGCCACGTCTTACTGACCGACAACCAGCGCGTTCTCATCCCCGGCAACTCGCGCATCTGCATCGCGAAGCGTCATACCTCCTCTTTCGAGGAGCCACTCCGAATCGCAACGCCTCTGCCTCGCGTTGCCGGACCAGCGACGCTCGCTTGTCTCCTTGCGGCGTGCGCAGCGTCGGAGAATGTAGTGGTGTGCAGCTCGCATGTCAAGCGAATTTCGATGCGTGCGCAAAAAATTTTCGACTGTCTCGATCGATGCGCGGGGCACTTCCCCTAACCGATCGACTTGCGCTCATCGCTGGAGGTTGACGCCGTCTTTGAGCGGCTTCTCGAGTCGCTGCGCATCGACGTTCTTCTCGGCGCGCACATACCGATCGCGCGAACGTGCGATCAGCCACGCGCTCGGCGGTCCGCACCCGTCTTCGACCACGAACAGCGACGGCTCGTCTGAAGTACGATTCCGCGGCGCGGACGAGAGAAATGGCAGCCGATGAGGACCGTTGTCGCGAGGCGAAGACATTCTTGCGCATCGATGCCGCGTTCCGGGCCGGCGACCTGGATGCGTTGCGCGCCGCCGTCGACGATCGTGCGGTCGTGCCGAACGGCCGTATGCCCGATGGGATTGGATCCTGTCTCGTGTACGCGATTTATCACAGTCCGCTGGCTTTCATCCGGACCCTGCTCGACGTCGGCGCTGACCCGAATCGTCCCGCGGACGACGGGTTCCCGCCGCTCATCGCAGCGCTGAGCTGTACCCGCACCGCGCCCGGCGCAACCGCCTGCACCGACGTCGACGAGATTCTGCGCCTGCTCCTGTCGCGGGGCGCGGACCCGAATCAGCGCGGCATCAACGACTACACGCCACTCCACATGGCGGTTGCCGAGCGCAACGCTGCCGCCGTTCAGATACTCCTCGACGCCGGTGCGGATTCCCAGCAGCGGACACGAATCGACGCGTGTGAGACGCCGCTCGAGATGGCGGACGCGAGCGGCCTCGATGTGATCGCGGCGATGTTGAGGCGCAAGGGGCACCCCCTGCGCGAACGGCTGCGATCAGGCCTCACACTCCTCGTCGACGTACCGGGCGGCGGCGATCCAGTGCGGCGACAGCACCGGTATCGGATCCGTCTTCGTCTCTGGTTGAACCGCGGAGAAGCGGTGCGCTGGGCGGCGCCGTGGGGAGCGACAGATGTCGCGCGGCTGGACGATGATGGCGAGACCCTCGTCACCGAAGTACGTATCGACCGGCGATCACTCATCAACGGGCTGTTCTATGGCGTGGAAGGGATGCGGGTGGGCGGAACGCGCCGGCTGGAGATCGCCCCGCATCTCGCGTATGGCGATCGGGGCGTCGCGGGCGTGATTCCCGCCGGTGCTGTACTGACGGCTGAAATCACCATTCTCGAGGCGTGCACGACGTCGACATCGGCTATTTGACGTACCAATGGGCTGCAAGCGCGAGCCCCACGCCCCCTGTCTCGAAGCCGCTGAAGGCCGTCTCCGTCCATACGTGCCGTACCTCCGCGCTCACCGCAAGCCGGGGGACGTTCGCCGACGTGAACTCGGCGCCGCCAAACGCCTGGTACCCGCGGCTGCTGTCGGTCGTGAGGGAGTCGCCAGAACCTGAACGGACCGTGGAGCGGAAGGCGCTGACGCCACCGCCCACGTACGGCCGCATCCACACAGTATTCGTCGCGAGATCTGAAAGCGAGGTGATGGCGTTGAAGCTGATTTCGGTGACGTTCATGCGCAGCAACGTTGCGCTCGTGTGCGTCGCCCGGCCCAGTTCCAGCTGCGCGCCGAGAGGCCCCGCGAACCAGAAACGGCCGATGCCAGCCAATCCAGCCAGCGCCTGAGTGCCCAGGCGACCGCCAACACCCATAACATGAGACGGAAGCAGAACACGCGATGCAGGCTGTGCCGTCAGCTGGATGGGCTGCCGATCGATGCGGCCGGCCGCTGGGGAGGATACCGGTTCGAGCACTGGCGTCCGCTGCCGTCCGGGGGTCAATTCCGCAACGGGTCGCGCGATCGTCAACGGCGCGCTGGATGTGCCCTCCGCCTCGACGACACCTCTGCGCGACAACGTCCCCCAGCTGACGTGCAGATAGCCGACGCCATACTGTGCCTCAGGCCACGCGATGGCCACCCAGCTCCCCAGTTCGCGCGTAACCAAGAAGCTTCTGCCCGGTGTCGTCGTAGCGATGACGCGGCTGGCCGTGGTCGGCGCGGCGTGGATGCGTGCTGACGGGAAGGTGATCGTGAACACGGTCTCCTGCGCGTAAAGCGGCGACGTGCTCAACACAAGCCACATGGCGACAGCTGCAAGACGGACCATCTTTCGTGCCCTCCTGTACGCAACGAAGATCGATGCCCGGATGACGCTTCCGTAACCGACTTGCCCCAACACGCCAGGAAATCGACGGCAAAGACGGCGACCGCTATTCCAATTCAAATGACGTGCTTGCGACGCGGCGGGGAGGCGCCTGGTCCCGGCTCGATCGCCCCGGCATACCTTTTGACTCCCGAACTGTTGTCATCCCACTCGAGACCGCAGGAGGTCGTTCATGGTTCGTCACGCACTCGGCAGCGCCGTGGCCATCGCACTGATTCCTGCCGCCCTGGCGGCTCAAACGACGCTCACGATCGAAGCGGCGTCGACCGAGGTGCACGAATCCCCGAAGGGGACTGCCCGCGTCATCGGATACGTCCCGCGCGGGCGGGTGCTCGACGTGGCGCGCAAGGATGGCGACTGGGTCATGGTGACCTGGCCCGAGGCGACGACTGGCGTCGGGTACGTGCGGCTCAGAATCGGATCGCTCGTCCGCACCGACAGGAACGATGAGTCCCCGGTCCGCGACGTCCGCGCCGACGTGGAAGCTGTCGAGCGTGCAATCGTGGCAATCTGGGCCGCCCGCGCGCATTCGACGGCTGCGTTAGACGTCGAGCCTGCGCGATAGTTACGCACTTACAGATTCCAGATCGCGATTCCGGCTTCGAGTATGGTCAAGCCATTCAGGGTGAGGTCGGAAGATGATCCACATTCCGGCAGGTGCATATCTGACAGTGGGTTACACGTCGCCCCACGGTCCGCGTCGATCCGGCCCCCGTCTTGCCCGCTACATTGATCCGGCGCGTGTCCGTGTCCACGCGGGAGGACCGGTGTGGAATCCATCAGCCTTACGTTTCTCGCTAATCATGACCACGTTCCCCAGGCCCTTCGCGACCTGCTGAACGAGGCGGACGGCTGCCTGCAGAGCGGGTACCTGACCGGAGGGACTGCCTGCGCGCGTCGCGCCCTGGATCTCTTGCTCACCGTCGCAAAGTCCAAGGGCGGAACGTACGAAGAGGGCCTGGAGTCGCTCTGCGAACGACATGGTGTTCCGAAGGTTCTGACGAACATCCTCGCGCAGTGCGGCAACGCGAGTGCCACCGACGGCGCGAAGTTCAGCACCGAGGTGCTGCAGCTGTTCACCGTGGCAATGCGAGCGATCGTGTATGAGCTCTATGTCCTGGGGCCGGAGCGTGCTGAGCGGCTGCAGTATGTGAGCGGACTGGTCAAGGCCGTGGAGCACACGCTGCCCGGCAATTCGTCAACGACATCGAAGGGGGCCACCCCGGCTGCGGAGGCCACAGTCGCACTGCAGTGGTAACGCCGCAGAAGCGTCGATCACATGGCAACCAAACCGGTGATCCTGGCGATCGAGCCTGATCGCCGTCAGGCGTCCTGCCTATCTTCCGTCGCACGCCGGATGTCTGTGGAGCTGAGGCTGGTCGAATCAGTCGCGGAAGCGCTGACGGCACTCCAAGAACAGTTGCCGCACCTCATCCTGACACCGACGCTTCTTCCCTGCCGCGACGATACGATGCTCACCGATCGGCTGCGTGAACTCGGGGACGCCGCCACGCACATTCAACGGCTCACGACACCGCTGCTCGAACCCGACGCGCCAAGACGCGGTCGCGTGCTGCCGAAGTTACGGCGGGGGAAGGCGCCGGCGACGGGCGCTGTCGGCTGCACGGCCGAGACATTCGCGGAGCAGTTGGCAATCTACCTGGAAGGCGCCGTCGCCGCGCACCGAGCGCGTCGCCGCGGTCGAAACCGCGGTCCGGCCGAGACTGCCGCCACCACGGCGCAGCCCCCACATGAAGATCCATCGCCGGTCACACCCCCGGTACCCGACGCGGAGGCCTCCACAACTGCACTATCGATGCTCCCGGCACTTCCCACCGTGTCGTTCCGAGTCGACCCCGGGATGCCGGCCGTCGATGCGTTGCCGCTCGTACCCGAGGCCGTTTGGTCCGTGGACGCGCTCACGACCGTTCTGTCGAGCACTACAGTCGACGACGTGTTCGTCCCGGCGCCGCCGGTGGTCCTGCCGGCTGTCGCGGAGCTCCCTGCGATCTGCGCCTCTCACGAGGCCGGCGTACTTGCCGGCGATGCAGCAGGCAGCCCGCTCGTTCCTGCGCCGCCGACGCCGCTATTGGACGCGGCGGCGCTTCCAGTCATTAGCGCGACAAGCGAAGACGGTCTGTCGTGCGTTCCAGAGCCGATTGGCCCTTGTGAACTCAACGTGCCGGAGTTCGTCCCCCCCAAGGCACCACCGATCGTCGGCGCTGGCAGGAAACCTCGTCCCGTCACGCAGAAAGCCGTTGTGACGCCCAACGGACGCCAGCGGCGGAAGATGATGCGGCGGATACGCTCGAGCGATTGGACAGCCTAGCGACCCCGCGTCGATGCAGCTCCTCGTGGAGCGACCACGGGTCCTGTCAGCGTGATCGATACGGTCGAGTAGACATATACAGCGGCTCCCACGTTGTCAGTCGGACGCGCTCGAGACGTGGGATCTGCGGACGGAAGGCGGTGCCCCCGTCGACGGATATCCCCAGAGTTGGCCTGACTGCATTCGCCCGGAACCGAGCAAAGCGCAGGGAGGCGGGGGAAACTCGACTCCAATTCGTACCAACACCCCGTGAAACCTGCAAGCGGCTCAGCTGATCGCCGAAGGACCCGAATGGCCCGTCGCCGGGCTTCCACCGCGACAGCGCAGCAGGCGTTGGCACGTCCGGGGGATCCACCAAGACGACATCGCTCAGATTCGCTGGCGATTGGGACGCGCGGAGAATACGAGCCGCTTCCTCAGACGAGGGCCGTGGCGCGCCGGAGATCACGGTTATCTGGGCGATCAACATCATCGCGAGCATGAGCCGTCTCCTCTATTCGGCGGGCTGTGGCAACACCTGTGCCGTTGGAAACGGGTGATTCGCGGGGAGTTACGGCGACTCTGTTCGGCAGCGCGTCCGCGCGCGCGATCAGTCAGGCCCCAGCGGACAAATAGTCTCCGCGTGACGCGACATCCAGTCGATTACGGGAGCACAGGAATGCGCACGATTTCACACACGAGAAACGGAGTGACGGGCGCGGTGCGGTGACGAGTTCTGTTGCAGAGTGCCCCTCGTCACTCGTCCGCGTTCAACGTCAGTGCGTAGGTGTGGCAGCCATCGTCGGCTGATCCCGTTCGGCTGGCGGCGTGACCAGCGCAGGCTTTGTGACGCCCGGCACTGCCGCGGTGACCGGCTGCGTTCGTTTCTCGCTCCGTTGCATGTCGACGCTGCCGTGGAACCGGGCCCCTTCGGCGATTCCCACGCGAGGCGCAACGAGATCGCCGTCCACGGATGCGCCGTCGCGGATATCCACTTTCTCCGACGCCGTCACGTTGCCGTGTACGGTACCGAGGATGATCACGGTCTTCGCGAACACCTTGGCCTTGATCCGGCCATTCGGACCAATGGTGAGCACGTGATCTTTGAGCTCGATCGTGCCCTCGACCTGGCCTTCGATGGTCAGATCCTCGCTACCCTGCAGGTCACCCTTGATCACGACGGATTTGCCGATGTTCACCATATGTGTCTCGTTTCTTTCGATACGTCGGACTCGCTCAGCAGGGTCGACGGGCGTCGTCACCTGCGGGAGGACTGGCGCCGCAATCTGCGGACCGGCCACGGCCGGCGCGTCCGCAGCTGGCTTCCCATTGACTGGTTTTGTGGCCTGATCGCGTTTCCACATGCTGTGCTCCTCGGTTTGCGCGTCTGCCCACTTATCGGCGATTGTGCGTTTCCCTGCAGAGCGGTTGCGGCCATCCTGTGTGAATTCCTGAGCACCCTCTGCGATCGACCAAAAAGGGGAACGAAGGGCTGGCTCGCGGGCGGCGGTGTGTATTGGGTTGCGTATCTCCGGATCGGTCGCACTTGCTCCCGTTGGCGCGAGCACGGGTTCCCGCGAGGCGCCCGATCAGGCCCTCAGCGTCATCCGGGTCGTACGCTACCTGCCGCAGGTGTCAAAGTCTCGCGGCGGGCCACCCTCCTTCTCGCCCGGCAGCAACGCTACACTGCCCATGATGAAACTTGCATTTGCCGTGTGGGGCATCTTGTGGGCGTGGATTGCTCTCCCGTGGCGAAGCTTTAGCCCGGTTCCATCGTTTCGCCGCGTCACACTGATTCCCTCCCTCGTTGGATCGATCCGTTCCCAATTTCTCAACGTCCTCGCGTTCATTCCGCTCGGGATCATCGGTGCCCGTCTGGGGTGGCGTCCGACGGCGGTTGTCTTGATCGCCGCGGGAATCTCGGCAGCGTCTGAGGTCGCGCAACTCTTCTCGACGCGGCGCTACCCCTCTACGACCGACGTGATTCTGAACGCTGCCGGAGCGCTGATCGGATTCATGCTGGTGCGCGTCCTTGGCCACTCGCGCTCCCAGCACGATTCGAACGTGCCCCCCTCGAGGTAGACGGCCGCGCAGAGACGCCGTTACGCTTCGCCCTTCCGCTGGCCGAACCACGAGTTCGCCGGCGGCACTCGACAACTGGCGATGATCGAGGTGATTCAGACGGTCATACTGATCTGCGGGGGTCTCTGGCCTGGATAAACGAGGCGGCGAGCAGAGCCGAATAGCCAGGGCGATCGAGATGAGGGGGCCGTGAATGTCAGGCGCCGACGCGGCTCCGATCGACGATGACGTCGAAACGGCTCTCCGGCGACAACAAGTCCCAGCCGACCATCCAGTCGTAGATGCGCTGGTACTCTTCCACCGTGAACGGCCGAGGATAGACGTACCGAAATCTGCCGAGATAGAAATCTGCTTCGCTCAGCTCCGCGATCGCGGTCGGCACCTCCCTGATCATGTACTTCAGGTAGGGCTCGATGCTGTCGTTGATGCTGTCGACGGCGCGGCGAATGGCCCGATCGACACGCGCATAGCCGTCCGGGTCGAGGGATGGCACCCCGACCTCGGCACCTTCATAGAACGCCTCGCAGATGATCTTGTGACCACGTTTGAGGGCGACCGTGATCCACGGCTCCATGAGTGCGGCCGCACCCAGCTTGCCGTCTTCCAGAAACCGCAGTCGTTGTTTGGGGCCACCGACGTGCCCAGGCCTGATTTCGTGCCGCTTGAGGGATCCCTCCAGCAACGCCAGCGTCACATAGTGCGATCCGGCATGCATGTTCACGCCAACGAGCACGTTGGCCAGGTCCGTGGGCACGTTGTACGGGGAATCTCCCTTGACGACAATCGCCTGTGTGGCCACAGCAGCCCGCTTGGAGATCACCCGCGCGCCTTCGTGGCTGTCCTGCGTCCGCCGGATCTGCCCCCACTCACAGGCGCGATACATGCAGAACTCGCCGCGCTCGATCCCTTCGTGCCAGCCATAGGATGTCACCGCCTTGGGATCCTCGATTGGCTGTTCCGGAACCTCCTTATCCCGGTCGCGACCGGATCCGGCTGGGATGAGCTCGACATCCAACCCCTCGTCGTGAAAGAAGCCTTTTTCCCGGGCGACGTGATAGGGCAGCGAAAAGACGGCGTTGTTGACTTCGATCTTCATGGCTGAATCATCTCTCGATACTTCGCCGCGATCCCGGGTGGCGTGGCCAGCACCTCGCTCAAGACCTGGTGAATCTCGGGCGCGGTCTTGGGCTGGACATCGAGGCGCAGGGCGGCGGCCTCGTCCAGGAACGCGGCATCGATGTAGGTGGCTGCCAGCGCCGCGCGCATCACCCGCACGCGGCGCTCGTCGACATCCGGCGGCAGGGCGAACGGCTTGGAGATCGAGCTGGGTGCGTCGAACAGTCGCAGCAAAGCCCTGCTTTCCTCGTCACGCGCGAACTCGATGGCCAGCGGCACGTCCGGCAAATCCCGGTGTCGGACGGTCCCGTTTTGTACGAGAACCCGCGCGTACTTGTCTTCCAGCCACGGACCGGCGGTCGCGCGAACGGATTCCCACCCGAGACACATGCCGTGCACTTCTCCCCGCTCGATCCCCAACCGCACCTCGTTGGTCGTCGAGTAGCCGGCGACCGTCCTGAGATGGGCGCCGGTCGCTTTCGCCAGCACCCGCGGCGCGTCGTGGCTGTCGGCACCAGGGCCGGTGCCGCCAATGGCGATCGGCTCCGCACGGCCGATCAGGCTCTGAAACCCCGTCACCGCCGTGTCGGCGCGTACAAGGCAGACGTTGGGGTCGTTATAGGAGCTGCCCAGCCAATTGAACTTCAGGAGGTCGAACTGCACGGCCTCACTGCCCGTGAGCTGGTTCATCACCTGCGCCTCGGGGAAGAGGCCGATCACCGTGCCGTCCCTCGGTGCGGCGTTGAAGAGGTGGTTGGCTGCCACCAAGCCGCCTCCGCCCGGCATATTGACGACGATGACCGTGGGTGTGCCGGGGATGTGCCTGCCGATGTGGCGCGCCACCAGACGGGCGGTCGTGTCGAACCCGCCGCCCGCCCCAGAGCCGACGATGATGCTGACGGTTCTCCCCCGGTAGAAAACTGTCGCAGCCGCGAGATCATCGTTCGAGGTCGCAGCCTGGTCATCCAGCGGCGAGGATCCGCACGCAGCGAGCAGAAGCGCGACCGACACACTCAGCAAGCGGCGCAACACGCACCTACCTTATATCAGCGCGTCCTACGGGAGGAACGGTCCCCCACTCGACTCAGACGGAAACCACAAAACTGGCGACCTGTGCACGAGACCGTGACACGAACGGCCGAGCCCGCGCCGTGCCGGCATCCGCCCAATGTGCTGAACGCACAGGCCTTAAGGAGTCTGGACGACGGTGGCACTGCTCTTGCGCGCTACAGTCCTCCCAGGAAGGACGAACGGCATGCGCACGACCGCTGCTCTGACCCTCGCGCTCGGTATCTCGATCGCCGCCCTGGCGTGTGGGTCGCCGTCGGGTCCGTCGCAATCCGGGAACCTCAGGGTAACGATCACGGATGCTCCATTCACCGAAGCGACCGCGCTACACGTGACATTCTCAGAGGTAAAGGTCCACAGAGCGGATGGAGAAGGGGGCTGGATCACGGTGCCATTTGCGGGCACCCCGGCCGCGACGACTCGGACATGCAACCTGAAGAAGCTCGAAGGACCGAGCGACATCCTCGGTGTCGCGTCGCTGGATGCCGGCCATTACACGCAGCTTCGCCTGGTCGTTGACGCCGCCGCCATTTATTTCGGAGGCGCGGCCACAGCTGAAGGAGCGTGCGCGACGGCGCTTGCGGCCCCCACCGGGGCATCAAGCGAGGCGGTGCAGATCCCCTCAGGCGAGGTGAAGCTGATCCACCCGTTCGAGCTGATGTCCGCCGGAGCCACGACGGTCGAACTGGACTTCGATGGCAATAAGTCGGTGCATCAGACGGGGAATGGACGCTACATGATGTCGCCGGTCATTCGCGTCTCCAAGGTCAACACGGCCGGCGGTTCGTAGGCGGCCTGAGTCGACGCTCCGCTCACGTCCGCACCAGGGTGGGCGTCATCGTCACCACGGACCCAGGGCGACGCTCCCCGATCTGCTGGCGCCACATCGCGTAGTACAACCCTTTCCGTTCGAGCAGCTGCTCGTGCGGTCCCGATTCGACCACGCGCCCGCGCTCGAGCACGAAGATGCGATCCGCGTGCATGATCGTGGAGAGCCGGTGCGCGATCAGAATCGTGATGACGTTCTGACTCTGCGCGACCTCGCGAATCGTCTCGCTGATCTCCTCCTCGGTGAGCGAGTCGAGCGACGAGGTCGCCTCGTCGAACACCAGCAGGTGCGGGCGCCGCAGCAGCGCGCGGGCGATCGACAGCCGCTGTTTCTCGCCGCCAGAGACTTTCACGCCTCCCTCGCCGATCACCGTGTCGAGCCCGCGGTCCGCCCGCGCCAGCAGGCCGTGACATGCCGCCTGGCGCAGAACGGTCAGGCACTCCTCGTCGCTCGCTGAGGGATTGACGAACAGCAGGTTCTCACGAATGGTGCCGGAAAAAAGCTGTGTGTCCTGCGTGACGAAGCCGATCCGCTCGCGCAGCTGGTTCAGGTCGACCCGCGTAATCGACTGGCCGTTGTACCGGATGTCTCCCGATTGCGGCCGGTACAACCCGACGAGCAGCTTCACCAGCGTCGTCTTCCCTGCACCGGACGGTCCAACGAACGCGATCGTGTCGCCCCGCCGCGCTTCGAACGAAATGTCAGTCAGCGCGGCGGACGAGGCCGATTGGTGTTTGAAGCTGACGCCCTCGAATGTCAGGCGATCCAATGAAGTCACCCGCACTGGGTTCATCGGCGTCGGCTCGGGTGGGATGTTCAGAATCTCCTGGAACTTGCCAAGCGACACCTCCGCCTCGCGGTAGACGTTGATGATGTTCCCAAGCTCCTGGAGCGGTCCGAAGATGAAGAACGAGTAGATGAACAGGGAAAAAAACTGCCCGACTGTGATTTCGCGCGTGAAGATCAGATAGAGCATCAGGAACATGATGCTCGTCCGCAGGAAGTTGACGCACGTCCCCTGTACGAAACTCAGGCTCCTGACGTAGCGCACCTTCTTCAGCTCGAGCTGCAGGATCTTGTCGGTGGTCGCGTTCAGTCGCGCAATCTCCTGCGACGCCAGGCCGAGGCTCTTGACCAGCTCGATGTTGCGCAGCGATTCTGTCGTCGCGCCGGCGAGCGCCGTCGTTTCCGCGACGATCGTCTTCTGAATCGTCTTGATCTTCCTGCTCAGAACCGAGCTCAGTATGCCGAGCAGCGGTACGGTCATGAAATACGCGGGTGCGATCACCCAGTGGACGCTGAAGGCGTAGATCATCACGAAGACGATGCCGACCAGTGTCGTGAAGAGCACGCTGATCGATGCCGATATCACCTTCTCGACGTCGGTGCGCACCTTCTGGAGCTTGCCGAGCGTCTCGCCGCTGCGCTGATCCTCGAAGACGTGGTACGGCAGCTGGAGCGAATGTCGGATGCCATCGGCGTAGAGACGCGCCCCGAGCCGCTGTGTGATGACGTTGATGAAGTAGTCCTGAAAATTCTTCGCGACCCTCGAGACGAACGCCACACCGACGGCAGCCGCCAGCAGCAGGCCCACGCCGCGGAAGAACTCGCCGGTGGTGTACTCCTGGAAACGCGTCGCGTACTCGTCAATCACGTACCGGAAGATGAGAGGGTCCAAGAGCGAGAAGATCTGGTTGATTGCCGCAAGCAGCAACGCCAGCGCGACGAGCGGCCAGAATCCCTTCAGATAACCAAGAAGGAGTGTCATGCAAGCAGGTTACTGCGTTCCGTCCAGGAGTCTTCCGGCGACGGCTGGGTCGGTCGTCGGGAGGCGGCAGAGATAGTCTTCGCACACATAGATGGTCGCGCGGCCGTTGCGCGTGCCCTTGTCGTCGAGGAGCGGCACCAGCGATGCGAGGCGGCCCTGCGCCGCCCCACCTTCGGCGAGCACGAGGATCTTGTTGGGCACAAAGCGCTCGTGGACCACCCGCACGAGAGCCCGTGTATCGGGCGCGTCCCGATCGCCGGCAATGACGATCTGCTGCTGGCGAGATCGCGCGAAGTCGAGGGCGGCGAGCAACTGCGGAAGTGCCGAAGGGGATCGGGCCAGCCGCACCGAGAGGGCGCGAAACGTCGCATCGGCGCGCGCGCGCCATTCAGGCCGCTCTGTCAGCTGCCACAGTCGCACGAGGTTCATCGCCGAGACTGAATTCGCCGAGGGCTCCGCGCCATCGTACTCCTCCTTCGCGCGCGTGAGCACGTGTGGGGCATCGGCGCGCGTGGAGAAGTAACCTCCCTCGTCGTCGTCCCAAAACCACATGTCCTGCGTCGTCTGCAGGCGAACGGCCCATGAAAGCCAGCGGGCATCAAAAGACGCCTCGTACAGATCGAGCAGGCCCTGGATCAGAAACGCGTAATCCTCGAGCAGGCCGTCGATGTCTGCGTCCCCTTGACGATAGCGCCGCGTGAGCGACCCGCTCGCCGGGTCATACAGGCGGGCTTCCAGAAATCGGGCGGCCGTCGCCGCGGCGTCGCGGTACAGGGGCTCGTCGAAGACTTGCGCCGCTCTCGCCAGCGCCGACAGCATCAGGCCATTCCACGCGACGAGCACCTTGTCGTCTCGTGGTGGGCGCGGTCGCGACCGTCGCGCATCGGCCAGTCTCCGCCGCGCCGCGTCGAGCCGTGCGCGTGCGTCCGGCTCGGACGTGTTGAAATGCGCCGCGGTCTCGGCCACCGCATGCCGCTCGCTCAGCACGTTCTTGCCCCTGAACTCCCGCTGGGAATCCTGTGCCTCCGGCACATTGCCGCCCGTTTCGAAGCCGTAGTGATAGGCGAACAGGTCCGCGTCGCTGCCGAGCACGCGGCGAATCTCGTCCAATGTCCAGACGTAGAACGCTCCCTCGGCGGTCATCGACGAGCGCGCCTCGATTCGGCTATCAGCATCTTCCGCTGACAAGAAGGCGCCGCCCGTGTCACGCATGTCGCGAAGCACGTAGCCGAGGGTATCGCGCGCCACATCGCGCAAGAACGGATCCTTGGTTGCTTGATACGCCTCTACATACGCGATCGCGAGCTGCGCCTGGTCGTACAGCATCTTTTCGAAGTGCGGGACGTGCCACAGGCGATCGGTCGCGTAACGGTGAAATCCACCACCGAGGTGATCGTGAAGGCCTCCGCGCGCCATCCCCCGCAACGTCTGGAGCGTCATGTCGAGGGCGCGCTGCACGCCGGTGCGGCGGTGATAACGCATGAGAAAGTTCAAGACCACCGGCCGCGGGAACTTCGGCGCACCGCCAAAGCCGCCCGCCTCCGCATCGAAGCTGGCGCTGATGTCCTGGTAAGCCCGATCGAGAGAGTCGGCGTCGGGCGCACCGGCGGTACCGCGGGTGGCCCGGCTTCGCGCCGTGAGCGCGTGCGTGCCCTCGGCGGCAGCCCGCAGTGCGTCGCTCCGTCGTGTCTCCCACAGCGTCGCAATACGGCGCAGAATGGTCCGAAGGCCGAGATCGTCGCCACGATCGTCCGGCGGCAGGTAATTGGCGCCAAAGAACGGCTCGAGGTCGGGCGTCAGAAACAGCGACATGGGCCAACCGCCCTCGCTCACGCCGATCACGTAATTCATGTAGATCCGGTCGAGATCGGGGCGCTCCTCGCGATCCACCTTGATGGAGACGAAATGCCGGTTCATGAAGGCAGCGATCTCCGGATTGGAGAACGACTCAACCGCCATGACGTGACACCAATGGCACGTCGAATAGCCAATGGAGAGGAAGATCGCTTTGTCTTCTCGCCGAGCTGTGTCGAACGCCTCAGCGCCCCAGGGATACCAATCGACCGGGTCGTGCGCGTGCTGCTGCAGGTAGGGGCTCTTCTCCGCAATCAAGCGGTTGGTGTGTTGAGGTGTGCCGTCAATCTGCGCGGCGTCGACACGGGAGATTGGGACATTCGTCGGGGTCGGCTGCCCGCAGGAGGCGCCCACGACGACGGCGACCAGGCCACTCATCAACCTCTGCGACGCCATCATCATGCGACGCGCGGAAGTGTATCAAACAGTGGCACCACGCAGGAGCGTCCAACGTGAGCGTGACCGCCTCGCGCTGAGCACGTCAGCGCACACTGTTGACTTCCGATGCGGCCGGGCTTCCCCTGAAGCGGACCATCGGGGAAGCCACCTGCTGCCCCGTCAGGTCCGGAAGACGCTATTCCGGACAACTCGTCAATGGATGGCACGCGAGGATGACGTCGCTACCGTCTTCTGTACATCGTCGATCGAGCGTTGCAGGACCCCTTGTTCCACGAGCGGGAGACACACGGTGAACATCGCCCCTCCGCCCTCTGGGGCGCTGGCAGTAATAGTGCCTCCATGGCGGCGGATGACTTCTGATGCGGTGTACAGGCCCAGGCCCAAGCCCGGCGCGACCTGGGCAGCGTCAGGTGCTCGATAACCGAGCTCAAAAAGCCGGTCCCGTGCGTGCGCCGGGATGCCAATGCCGTGGTCGCGAACAGTCAGAGTGAGGGAGCCGCTGTCCTCTCGGAGGCAGATCTCGATTGTTCCTCCGGCCGGCGAGTACTTGATGGCATTAGTGATCAGGTTTTCGACTACGCGCCCGAGCCGGTCCGCATCGCCATTGACAATGAGCGGAGTCGAATCCATTGCGAGCGCTATCGGGTGCCGATCAGAGGTACGATCCAGCATTCTCGCAACCGGCTCGACGACAGAACGAAAGTCGATACGGTGCAAGTCCAAGGACAGCGATCGCTGTTCGATGGACTGGGTGTCCGTCAAGGCTCGGACCAAAGACGTCGCACGGGAAGCGGCGATCTCGACCCGTCCGAGAAGTCTGCCCAGATCGATTTCCGCGATCGCGGCGTGCTTCCGCGCGAATTGAATCGTGCCTTGGATGACGCTCAGCGGCGTTGCGAGATCGTGTGTGATTGTTGCGACAAGCCGATCAAGCTCCTGGCGGGCGACACGTTCGCGGTCCGCAGCGTCGAGCGCGCGTGCCTTGGCGATCCGAAGACCATCAACCAGCCAGCCGACGACGACCGCAACCGCGAGGAAGAGACCGAGGTCGACGGCATCTCGTACGCCCGTGATTGCGGGACGCCCTATCGGCTCGCGAAGCAGGATGTTGTCTCCCATCCCGCCAGCGACTGCGGCGGCGATAGCTGGCCCACGGCCTCCGACGACGGCCAAGCCAACGACAACGACGACCATGAGGTGCTCGAAGACAAATGCGGGCAGGGACATTTCAGCCCCGAGAACCGTAACCGCGAGCGGAACAGCCACTCCAATCGCGTACATCAGTGTCCGCTCGCGAATCGCCAGCAGGCGCGGTTGTGTCAACTTCATTAGCTCGCAGCGTCCAGCTTCACCGGTCAGCGCAGAATTGTGAATCCCCCCAATGGTACCATTCCGGGATGGGCTGCAGCGGACAAGGCCGTGCGCACAATCCAGCGATTGACGCCGCACGATCGCCCACGACAGCCAGCCCGCTGACTTCGACAGGGGCGCATTCCTGTGGGCGAAATACGCCCAAGGCAATCGGTTGCGGAACCTGCCACCTTTTGGCGTTAGCATAACGCCCATGATGACCACGCTTGCGACCATCACTGTGCTCTTGCTTGCGCTGCAGACCGCTACGGCTTCGCAGGCGCCGTCCGCAGATCGGGCGGCGAACGTGGGAAGCTTGAGGCAGATCATTCCCGGTCACTACGTGTTCACGACGAACAACGAAGGCAGGCTGTTCAACAGCGGTGTCGTCGCCACGAGCGAGGGCGTGGTGGTCTTCGACGCCCTGCACTCGGAAGCAGTCGCGCGCGCCGAGCGGCAAGCGATTGCCGACGTCATCAAACAGCCCGTTCGCTATCTCGTGTCCTCTGTATTTCACGATCCGTACAGCAAGGGAAATATCGTCTACGCTGACGTGTTCAGAATCGGCCACGAAACCTACCGTGCCGGCTTGCTCGACCAGATGCAGCGCGGCCGCCTGCCGGACGACGAGCAGCGCGCCCGGATGCCGAACGCGACGTTTCGCGATCGCATGACGCTGCACCTCGGCGGCAAGGAGATTCAGATTCTCTATCTCGGCGCCGCGCACACGAGAGGGGACGCCATCCTGTTCATTCCCCAAGACCGGATCGCGTACTTGAGCGAGGTGTTCTTCAACGAAGAATTTCCGAATATGGCGGGGGGCTACGGCGTCTCGTGGATTCGGGTGCTGGATGCCGTGAAGGCGCTCGACGCCGACATCTTCATACCGGGTCATGGGCCAATCCCTGACGATCCGAAGCAGACCCGAGCGGCGCTCGACCGCATGCGGCAGATCCTCGTGGAGGCGCGTGACGGAGTTCAGAATGAAATTGCGCGAGGCGCCACTGAGGATCAGGCGGTTGCCGCGGTCACGCTCGATCAGTACGCAAAGCTGTATGCATTCGCCACGCAACGGGAAGTCGTGCTGCGACGAATCTATAGGGAACTGAAGGGGACGCTCCCATGACGGGGCTGTAGGGCACGCGGTGACCGCGCTGGCCGCGCGCGGGAACCGCGTCACTCGCTGCGCGTTGACAGTCACGTGTACGGGGCGTATTTTGCCCAGAGACGGGCCCCCTGCATCTTGGAGGGTGAGACGTGGCTGAAGAGACACTCGTCGGCAAGAACTACACGCCGCCGGATCTGGTCGCCAAGGTGACCGGGCGGGCGAAGTATGCGGAAGACTTCCGCGCGGACGGGATGCTGTTCTGCAAGCTGCTGCTCAGCCCGATGCCCCACGCACGCGTGAGGCGGATCGACACGAGCGCCGCGCTCGCGATGCCCGGTGTTCGTGCGATCCTCACCGCCGACGACCTGCCCGAGGCGGCGCGCGGGAACATGCCAGCCCTCACGAACGAGCCGCTCTTCGAGGGCGAACCGATTCTCGCGGTGGCCGCGGTCGACGAGCTGACGGCGGCCGAGGCCATCGAACGAATCGACCTCGACCTCGAACTGCTGCCCTTCGTGACCGACCCCCTGGAAAGCCTGCGCCCGAACAGCCCGAATGCGAACACCGCCGGCAACGTCCTGGCACCGGCCCGCGGCCCGAGCAGGCGGGACCTGGAAGGGGCGGTCCAGAACCAGACGGAACTTCGTACGGTGAAGTGGACCGCGCGTGACTTCACGGACGCCGGCGAGCGGCAGCTGCCGATGGGGGAAGCCACCGAGGAGTGGAGCTTCGGCGACCTCGAAGCGGGTATGCGGGATGCCGCGCTGGTGATCGACGAAACGTTCGTCGTGCAGGCCACGAGCCATCAGACGCTCGAGACACGCAGCGCCCTGGCGTACTGGCAGAACGGCAAGTTATATCTGCACGGGTCGACCCAGAGCACGATGCGGACCCGCGCCGCGGTCGCGAACTGGGTCGGTGTGGATCCGGTCGACGTCGTGTTCGTTTCCGAGTACACGGGAGGCGGGTTCGGCAGCAAGGGCACGGGGGCCGTGTCGATGTGCATCCCGGCACTGCTCGCCAAGAAGGCCAACGCGCCCGTCATGATGCGCATCAGTCGAGAGGACGAGCACTTCATCGGGCATGCCCGCACCAACATGACCGGGCGAGCCAGGGTGGGCTTCCGCGCCGACGGCCGCATCACCGCGCTCGACCTCTTCATCGTCCAGGACAACGGCGCCCGCGGGGAGCGCGGCGATCACCGGGCGGCGGGCATGGCGACCTCCCTGCTCTACCAGCCGATGGCGATGCGCTGGCGCGCCATCAACGTGCTCACCAACACGCCCACGCGTCTGTTCCAGCGTTCGCCTGGGGAGATGCAGGGCATCGCCATCCTGGAGCAGGCGGTCACGAAGGGGGCGAAGCAGCTCGGCATCGATCAGGTGGAGATGCGGAAGATCAACGCACCGGCCGGCAAGGCACCCTTCGGCCCCGCGCGGAACGGCCAACGCGGGTACGCCACGAGCGCCTTCGTGAGAGAGGCGCTCGATCAGGGCGCCGAGCGCTTCGGCTGGAAGGATCGCGTTGCGCGCGCCGGGCAGCGCACCGGCACCAAGGTCCGGGGCGTCGGCGTCGCCGTCGGCACGCATACTGCGGGGTCCGTTGGCCATGATGGCCTGATGACGATTCGGCCCGACGGCAAGCTGTGGGTCCAGAGTGGCGTCGGCAATCTGGGCACGCATTCGCTGTTCGACCTCGCGCGCGTCGCAGCCGACTTGCTGGCCGTCCCGTGGGAGAAGGTCGAGATCGCCTGGGGCGACACCAGCAAGCACCTCCCGTACTCGTGTCTCTCGGTCGGGAGCCAGACGATCCATGCGATGACACGGGCCAATCATGCGGCGGCCATGGACACGCGGAGGAAGCTGCAGGAGATCGCGGCGCGCGATCTCGGCGGCAGTCCAAACGACTACGATCTGGGCGGCGAGCGCGTGTTCCGGCGCGGCAATCCGGGTCGCGGTCTGACCTACAGCCAGGCGGCGACCAGGGCGATCGCGCTGGGTGGCCGGTACGACGGACACGAGCTGCCGGAGGATATCCATGCAAGCACGAAAGCCGCGGCTGCCGCGCTCGCCGGGCTGGGCCTGATGGGAGTGGCAAAGGACGCGTATCCACGAGACGGCACCACCTATTCGTTCGTCGCCGGGTTCGCCGAGGTCGAAGTCGATCTCGAGACCGGGAAGCCGACGCTCATCGACTATCTCGGCATGGCTGACGTCGGGACGGTCATCAACCCGCGGAGCATGGCCGCGCAGGTCGACGGCGGGAGTTGCCTCGGGATCGGCCACGCGCTGTGCCAGAAGTGGGTCTACGACCCACACTACGGCGTGGCGCTGGCCAGGCGGTTTCACCACAACAAGCCGCTCACCATCCTGGACATCCCTGCGGCGATTCACGCGGACGCGGTCGGGCTTCCCGATCCCGAGACGCCCGTCGGCGCGCGCGGTGTGGGCGAGCCGCCAGTCGGCGCCGCCTACGGCGCGGTGATGAATGCGATTGCCAGCGCGATCGGTGTGGACGGGTTCCGGCGGGCGCCCGTGACACCGGACATCCTGCTGATGTCGCTCGAGCATGGTCGCCGGATGCACGAGCCGCTGCAGGCGCACCTGTAGTCACGAGGACCGGTGCGCACAGCGATTGCGCCTACGTCAACTCGCCGCTGTGGGTCGCGTTCCTGGCCGTGATGGTCACCGTGGTTCCCGGTCATGGACCCGTGGGCACTGTGACAGACGTCTCCGCGTGGCGCGTGTACTTCGACAAGCTCCAGGACGCGGTCGCCGCCGGCCTTGCCAGGGGCCAGAATGCCAAGGCCCTCTGTTCACGGCAAGAGGCATGCAACCGCGCTAGACGCCTCATCCGCAGGTACGTCTGTCAGTTCGACTGGGCTGGACTCCAAAAAGTGGCTTCGTCGCCCGGGTTTGCGGTGTAGACAGTCTTTGGGTCGACGCTTCGATCCAGAACGAGTCCGATCCAGGGGGCGTCCATTTCTTCCCAACTCTGTTCTCCGCCAAAGATGTCTTTATCGGGATCGCGCGCGAATTTGTTGCGCGGAGAATTATCGAAGTGCGACATCACGCGCATCTTCGTGCCCTTCGGCACCTTGATGGTGTTTACGAGGTTGTACGTCATCTGCCAATTGAAGTCATAACGCGGCTGATTCAGAATCGTTTCAACCCTCCCGTCCGGATACATCAACATGTACTTCATGTCCTTGCCGTGTTCATGCATGTGGATACTCATCACGGCCAGCTCGGCGTCCACGTTGAAGATCGCATCTTTCGGCGGTGCTTCCCAATTGGGATCTCCCGCAGGAATTCGCCATCGCACGCGGTCACTCCAGCCACCATTACCCCGGGGGGCTAACGCTCTCATGATGAGCTGCCGTTGAGGTTCCTGTTGCGCAACCACGAATCCGACTTTCGTGACGTCGGTGACGGCTGTGCCGATGGGAGTCCAGTGAAGGCTGAGAATCACGTCGGTGTTCGCGGGAATCAGATATGCGCTTCCGTAGTAGGCATAATCCAGGGGAGCACCGCCGGGTCGGTAAAATCCCTCGAAGCCTGCAGCCGCTCCATCAGGAATCAGGTTCGCTTCGGGCGCCGCGCACACCTGACTCTGGTCGTCGTCGCAAAAGGTGACGCGCTGAGGCCTCGGTTGTCCGGGTATGTGAAACCCCGCCTCATCGCGCTTGATGTCGGACCAGTAGAACTTGCCATATTTCACACCGTCGATGTGGGGTGCGAAACGGACACCGGCATGATGCATGGCAGCAGTGACCCCGGGACGTATTTCGATGCTGGTCACCCACGTATCGTTCTTGAACGGGTTCGGCAGCACCAGGACCATGTTTTCGATCCAGCCTTTCGCCGGCACTGCAAACGCCGGTGCGTCAATCACCACGTCCGGCTTCGCCCGCCAGCCGTCCACCCACTGCAGGGCAGGTGGAGCATCTTTGGCGTCTCCTTCAACCGCCCCGCTATCGGCCCATCTGACAATCGTGTCGATTTCTCTCTGCGTCAGCGTGTAGTTGTCGACGAAATGGCCGTATTGGGGATCCAGACCTCCGGGCGGCATCTTTCGTTGTATGACAGCGGCTTTCATCGCCCTGGCCCACGGACGAGTGGTCTGGTAGCTGAGGAAGGACATCGGCGCCACTTCACCGGGGCGGTGGCAGCTCTGACATCTGGTCTGCAGGATGGGGAGAACGTCCTTGTTGAAAGTGACGTCCTGGCCAGACGCCGCAACCGAGAACACGAGCAGACAGCACAGTGCGGTTCCGACTGAACGCATGATTGCCCTCCTCGATACCCTGTCCGCTCGAAAATCGTGGCCGACAGTATACGAGATTACCGGCCGTGCCGGACGTGTGCGTCGCCGGGCGCGGGATTCACTGGCGCAACACTATTCCCGGTGGCGCGTGGCGTCTGTGTCGACGAAAACATCACGCGCGGATTGACTTCGATTCGATCGGTGATCGTCGTCGATTCCCTCGTTGTCCTTCCTGAGCCCTAGTCAGGAAATGGCGCGCCCGGCAGGATTTGAACCTGCGACCCTCGGCTTAGAAGGCCGGCGAAAGGAGGCAACCGGAGGCAGCGCGGAGCCGCTGCCCCCGGTTTTCCTAAGGAATTCGCAAGCCCGAGACTACCTGACCCCACCCCCAGCCGCTACCGATTGTCAGTCAATTGTCAGTCGTCTAGCGTCACTCAGGAATCCGCGGTCGGGACACGCGTACGCGCCCCGGTTCGACTGAATCGTACCGGGTTGGTCGGAGGGCCCATTCAGAGAGAGGATGGGGCCCATGGGACGACCCAGCAAGTACTCCCCCGAATTGCGTGAGCGCGCAGTCCGGTTAGGAAGTCGCTGAAAAACGAATGATCATGCGCTCGATCTCTGTCGCATATGCGGGCAAAGCCCTCGTAAGGAGGCGGTCAGCGGTCCGTTCGTCGGGCTCGACAGGAGCGAACCGTGGCCAT
>Ga0187893_10000735_pt1 | contig 84005 bp, 81 predicted proteins | sample MA1701074metaG_FD_139574 | JGI IMG/M metagenome (GOLD analysis project Ga0187893, IMG submission 139574) | White microbial mat communities from a basaltic lava cave in the Kipuka Kanohina Cave System on the Island of Hawaii, USA - MA170107-4 metaG ... | reverse complement strand
CGATGTCCTACCCGACTGCGACGACCACCGCTCCGTACCGTCAGGCGCCCCCGTTTGTCGTTTCAGCCCCTTGCCCGGCCCTGTCCGCACCGTTCCGCGGTCGGAAAGGGGTGAACGCTTACCGCCCGAGAAGGGGGAGCATCTCCCCAACCTCCCGGACGGCAGGGAGAGGCTCGCCAGGCCTTCGGCGCCTCGATCTCGGGTCGCATCGGCCGGTGCTCCGCCTCAGGGAGGGGCCAGGTTTTCCGACCAACCCGCACATCATTCATGAAGGCGTGGACGCGGCGGATGGAGTCGTGCGAATCGCGTGGGATCCTGCGCGAGGGGAGGGTCGCGCCGCGTCCGACCCGGGTTTCCGGCCGAGAACGGATCGTCGAGATCGAGGAGCGAGGAGGAAGCTGCGGCCCGAGGCCACGGCGACGAGGAGCGACGCAGAGATCGGCGATCCGGGCCGGCCGGAATCCGTGGCTCCATGAGAATAGCGGGCGAATGCGTGGTCAGGATTCCCGGAATCCGCAGCAGGTAGGCGGCCACTCCGGAGAGACGGCGCGCCCATGCCCATCCCACGAGCGCCGTGTCGTCGTTCAGGCCGAAGGACGGGAGAGGAGCGAGTGATCTTTGGGATGCGTGATCGACTCGACGTGAAGACCGCCGTCGAGGTCTGGCCGGTCGAGGTGGCGTGGCTGCGGACGCTCGACATGCAGGACCGCACGCGGGCGCGTCTCAAGACCACGAAGAATCCCGGAACGCGAGGACCTGCGCTGTCTCGTCGAGCAGCAGCCAACCGCCGGTCGGCGTGATGCCGAGAAAGCCGGTGTTCGAAATGCTTTCTCCACGCGGCCCGGGTTTCATCCGTCTGCTCCTCGATGAGCCTGCGGGCGTTCGTGAACTCCATCTCCTCCGGGTTGTTGCTCACGGCGAGTTCGATCGCCGGGCCGAGCCGGAGCCTTGGTTCCGCGTCGGCCTACTGCGCGTGAAGGTGGATCCGCCGCTCCGCACGCGGGAAACAGTAGAAGCGAATCCCGCCCGCGCGGAACACCGCAGGGCTCACCTACCCGCTCCTCCGATGCGCGTGACGCGCAGGTCCGGCGGCGCGCCGCGCAGCGGACCGTCAGCTGCAACCGATCGTTGGGAAGCCGCTCTCGCCGTCACACGCCGGTCCGGTCGGTCGCACCGCTCTCCAGCACCTTGACGATGGCGGTGAGGGTGTTCCAGTTCCGCGTGGTGACTGCGACCCCGAAGAGCCGGTCGAGCTTGCCGAGGTAGCTGACGACCTTCATGTGGCGCCGGTACACGCCGAAGACGAACCGGCCCTCCCTCGCGAGGATCTCGACAAGCCACTGGCCGGTGGAAGGAAGGCTCAGCGGCAGCGACGGCGTCGAGGGAGGACGCTTGGAGAGGACGCTCACGAAGCGCACGAGGTCAGGCCGCACGGGCTGGTTCGCGAAGTGATGCCGAGACAGCAATCGCACCAGCTCGTGGCCCCCGCAGATCATGATCTCGACATCGAAGGGAAGCCTGCGTGCCAGTTCGGCGCGGAGCTGCGCGCGGCTGACTGGCCGCCGGATCACGAACGTGCCCGCCGCTCCGATGTTGACGGCCTCGAGGTGCGCCAGTTTCTTGGCCAGAGTCGTCGGCCGGAAGGTCCGATGACCGCCGACATTGACCCCTCTCAGAAGAACCACCAGTGCCACGCGCACCCTCCCGCCGGCGCCCCTCGGAACGGATTGCCTCGGACGGCGGGAGTCCCATCGCATGCCTCCTTGTCCGCCCAACGCTCCGGTCCGTCGGCGGCGCAGAGAGCCGTCCGCTGCATGCGGTGGTCGTGCGGTCCGATCACGCCGCCGGACGACAGCCACCTCGCCTCAGCGAGGACCGCGCTCATTTCGAGAGCCTCCGACGTGGCCGGCTCCTTGGGGCACTCGACCGGATGATGAGTCTGCCCCGTCCCTTGGAGGGCAACGGAACTCCAGCCTTGCCCATCGCAGCGACGCGCAACGCCTCGACGTCCGGGCGCGCCAACCGCCGGGCCGCTTCCAACCGGAGGAGGCGGGTTTGCCGTCCCGACCCCTGCATCGGTTTCTTCGCGTCGGACCATGGTCGCTCGGCGAGTAGCCGATGACGAGGGAGTCGCCGTAGTCATGCACGCTCTCGTTGGCGGCCGGAAGTCGTTTGCGCACAGAAGACCGGATCGAGCGGATGAGCTCTTGTTGCTTCGGATCGAATCTGCGAAAGAAGCGCCGAAGCTGAGCCGCCGGTGTTCGCTTCGCGCCATCAGACTCGAGCTCCATCGCATCCTCCAGGACTTTGCAAGCGGGGATTCAAGCGAGCCGCCCGACATCGAAGCTCCGCAGCAGCGCCGCATGGGGCGACAGCGCGACCAGCTCGATGAAAACGCGTTCGCCCAACGATACGAGACTCCTGCGTGTCTACCGGTCACCTCGCCCGCCCGATCCATGGCTGATGCGACCAGTCTAGCTCAGCTGCGTCAACCAGGAATGCCCTGGATCGATCTGTGAGATCGCGTGACTGATCCACGCGCGCCGACGTGTGCCGAGAACCGCCAGAAGCGACTCGAAGTCGGTCTGGTCGTGCGGGCGCAGATCCGGGCGCACGCCGCGCCACCCCGGAGGCAGCGCCTTGTAGTAGAGGATGACCTCGGGAACCACGGCGGGCAAGCCCCACGGCGATTGCCTGATGCACTTCCGCAGCGGCATGGCGATGGCCGGCTGACGGCAGAATGTCCACGAGCCGCTGCGCTGCTCATTCAGATGAAACTCCAGATCAGGCTGATCCTGCCTGCGCGCGTGGATGTGCGCCGGCAGGAGGAGCGTTCGCCCCTGCCAAGGTTCCTCGCTGTCATCGGCGACCGAGTCGTCGTGGCCGACCAGGTTCCAGCCTTCGGCCATGTACTTGAACAGGGCGAGCTGATCCTCCTCGAGGACTGCGACATCCACATCGGCATGTTCGCGAGTCTTGCGACCGAGCCATGCGTCTACGGCCCAACCACCGCAAAGGGCCCACCGTGGCGTGAACCCGGAGAGGAGTTCGGCGACGCGGAGGAGCGCCTCCGGACTGGATTCGCCTTGACTCTGCATCTCAGTGCGGGTGCGCGGCCGCGGCTCCGCTCGCTCGAACCCTCATCCTGTTCGGCATGGCCCTTGGGTGCCTCGCTGCGGCGCCCTGGCTACAGAGACCGATTGAACAACCACCCATTTCCGTCTGGATCTCGAACGTGAAACTCGCGAGTGCCCCATCTGGTCTCCGAGACAGGTTCGATGTTCTCCACAACGCCCGCACCGCGGAACTCTCGAAAAAGCTCGTCCACATGGGCCACGACAAGGCGATCGCTAGTGTCCTGAGTTGGAAATCCGCTTACAGAAGCGGGCGACCCTCTCGAGGATTTCGTCGGCAGTCTTCGTCCACACGAAGGGCCGAGGGTCGTCGTTGTGGACCGCCAGGTAGTCCTGGATGGCCGCCTCGAGTTGGCGCGTGCTGCGATGCACGCCGCGCCTAAGCCGCTTTTCGGTCAGCGCGGCAAACCATCGTTCGACCAGATTGATCCAAGATGCGTAGGTCGGCGTGAAGTGGAGGTGGAGTCGGGGGCGTTTGGCGAACCACCGTCGGATCGCGGGCGTCTTGTGGGTGCTGTAGTTGTCGAGGATCATGTGCACGTCGAGATCCTCGGGGACGTTCTCCTCGATGCGGCTGAGGAATTTCCGAAACTCCGTCGCGCGGTGCTTCCGATAGCACTCGCCGATAATCCTTCCGCTCGCGACGTCGAGCGCGGCGAAGAGGGTCGTGGTTCCATGGCGGACGTCGTCGTGGGTCCTCCGCTCCGGCTGTCCGGGACGTATCGGCAGCAGCGGCTGGATCCGGTCGAGAGCCTGGATCTGTGACTTCTCATCGACGCAAAGGACCAGCGCCTTGTCCGGGGGATCAAGGTACAGGCCAACGATGTCGCGCACCTTGTCGACGAAGAGCGGATCGTTGGAGAGCTTGAACGTCTCCGTCCGGTGCGGCTGGAGAGAGAAGGCCCGCCAAGTCCGGCTGATGGCCGTCTGGCTCAGGCCCACTTCCTCCGCCGTGGAGCGCGTGCTCCAGTGCGTGGCGCCGCGCGGCGTGGACTCCAACGTCCACGTGAGGACGCGCTCGACGTCCGCGTCGGTGATCTTGCGTGGGGCGCCAGGGCGCGGCTCATCGAGCAGACCGTCCACCCCCTTCTCGACAAACCGTCGCCGCCACTTCCCCACGGTCAACCGGGACATGTTCAGCGCCTCTGCGACCTCGAGATTCGAGAGATCCTGGGCACACTCCAGGATGATCCGTGCCCGCTGCGCCAGAGCCTGCGCCGTTTTCCGCCGGCGCGTCCAACCGGTCAGCACGTCGCGCTGTTCGTCGGGCAGCGTCAATTCCTCGAGAACACGACCTCGCCCGATCGTGGACCTCCTTGTACGAAACAAGGACGTCAACGGTCACATTCATGTTCCTGAAGTTATGACTCAGGACACCAGGTTCCATGAGGCGTCCCGAGGACCGCCAGGATAACGCCCTCCCGCTCGGCCGCCAGCGGCGCTCCCCATGCTACAGCACCTGCCCTCCGCGCGCCCGCCGAGCGTCGGTTTCAGCGCGGCTCAGTTAGAAGCAGGCTTCGCCGGGCAGCTCCGAGGCCTGCCGGATCCAGCTCGCCATGAGCTCCTCGTCGCACTGGTCGCCCTCGTGGATGTGGAAGTAGCGTACGGCCTTCTGCTTGGATCCGATCGGCGGGACAGGGCGCAGCGACCTGCCGCGGAAAAAGGTCACCTTGATGTACTTCGTCATGCAGTGGAAGGCGAGAAACCAGCCGCGACCCTCGACGCCATAGAATGGCGTGTTCCACCTCACGGCCTTGCGGGCGTCGGGGACGGTGCGCACAACGAGTGCATCGAGGCGGCGCCCGACGTCGCCTTTCCAGCCCGGCATGGCAGCGACGTAGGCCCGCACGGGAGCGTCGCCGTCGCCCAGGGGAATTCGAGGGTTGCCGCCCGAGAGGAGCTTCGGTTTCGCAGCGACCCGCCTGGGGGGGGTCTTCTTCGTGCCTCTTGCCGACCGCTTGGATGTCTTGCGGGTCATGGCGCTCACTCCTCAGCTCGGATGCCACACGAGAATGCTCACCTGCCCTTCGAAATCGTTGCGCGATGAAGTCCCGGAATCGAATCGAACCGCCGGGTCAGGTGCAGCGCCCGGTTCGGCGTTTTGTCGACGCCTCTCGAGAACGGCCAACCATGTCGGCTCGCCTCTCCTGGGCGCCACCGCGCTCGTCGGTGCGGCGACGCTGGCGGCACCGGCGTCAGCCATTCTTCAATGCCGCACGGAGCTGCACGATCATCGATGTATCGGGGGCATCGACGCCGAGGAACGAATAGCTCGATTGTGCCAGATAGTGCCGGCGCCACTCGGGGCTGATCCAGCGGTAGTTTCGCACCATCGCCACCGGAAACTTGATCTGATGCACGTCCCAGCCCGCTTTGGCGGACAACACGCGAAGAGCCGAGTGCACCAGCAGGTCCGATTCGGGAAACTTTTCCGCGAATCGGAACGCTTTGCGGGCGGCGTCGTGCCGCCAGTCTTGATTGCGATAGTCGATGCTGGCGTTCGGCGTCGCGTATCCGCCCAGCGAAAGTGTCGAGAGGATTTCGTCGACCGCCGCCCGATCCGTCCTGGCGATTTCCAGCGGAGTCAATTCCGTGATCACCCGCGGGGCCTTCACGGCTCGGCCGCGGTAGCGGACCATCCAGCCGAGCGCCTGAAGTAGCAACAGCAATCGGTCCTTCGGGCGGGACGAGAGCTCGAAAGCATGGCGCAATGCGTTCGCGCCGGTCGAGGCGTGCAGCGGGGCACCCGTGGCCTGGTTGCCGTTCATGATCTGCTCGCCGGCGTCGAGAAACACGGCATCCCAGACCGCTCCGGCCGTTGCGATTCCATGGGCAAGACTCTCGACCGCGAGGTCGCACGCTTCGCGATCACGCCCCTCGCGGAGCATGACCAGCAGGTCGGCCGTCAGCTCGCGATTGCCCCCGTTGCGCGCCCAGTCGGTGGGCAACTTCCCGATCGCTCTCTCCACGCGCTCGCAGTTGGCAGCGTACGGTTCCAGCATCCCTTCGTCGTGCCGCGCAAGATCCCGGACGACGAAACGCAGTTGAGCTTCCGCGTGGTTCCAGCCGATGGCCTGCAACAACTGACACACGCCGGAGACCCAGATGGCCTTGTGACCGATGAAGGTGAAGTCCCGGCCCGCGTAGTGGAGCAGCGAGTCGATCACCCGCGTCATCCCTTCGGCGCGCACGAGTGCGACGATGGCCCGCTCGGCGCGTTCGGCGTCCTGACTCTCGATGCCTGCGCGCAATTCGTCTTCGGCCCTCTCGGCGGACGGGAGTGGACCTTGGAGCGCGTGCAGGGTGACGTCGTGGTTCCGATCCGGGTATCGGGTCAGGCTTACCTTGTAGGCGTCGAGCGCCCAGAACACCGGCAAGAGCGATTCGTGGGCCGGCAACTCCAGCGATAACTGATGCGCCGAACACACTGCATAGGCGCTGTGGCCGCCGTAATACGTCTTCGCCGTCACGCCCGCCTGGTACAGCGCCGCGAGGAACTGCCGGTACGTCATCCCCCTGCGGAATCGCTCCATCATGAGTTCGACGCACTTTTCGCGAGGCGTCTCCTCGATCAGCCGGGCGAGTGCGGCGATCTCCCCGTCGTATCCGACCAAATCCGGCGCGACCGTCGCATCCTTGTCACCTGCGAAACTGAAACCGAGCAAGCCATCCCACTCGCCCAGACCGAAGGCTGTCCCGGCGAGCGCGGCCGACTGGAGGAACCGTCTTCGGGAGGGCCCAGGTTTCATGACGTCTGCGTCCGTATCGGTGAGCATGAGCGGGGTTGCGGGGACTGATCCATCGGAAACCTCCACGCACTCTTCTCGAACGGCGCGCCGTTCCAGGACTTGGTCGCCGCCAGCCAACTCCTTGCCGCGCAGCCGCAAGCGGCGCGCCCCACTCTACCACACTCGCCCTTGGCGCGCCCACCGCTCCTCGGCCGCAGCGTCTCGCGAAGCGCTTGGCCGCGAGACGAGCGGATACTTCTCGGGATGCGAGATCGACTTGACGTGTAGATCGACCTCGAGATCGGGCCAGGAGAGGTAGTGCGGCTGCGGCCGCTCGACATGAAGGACCGCGCGGACGGGTGCGCCCGCAACCAGGGGAATTGCCCGCATGCGAGGAACTGCTCTGCGTCGTCGAGCAGCAGCCAGAGGCCGTGCGGCGTGATGCCGAGAACTTCACCGCCGGAAGTGCTTGTTCCACGCGGCCCGGAAGTCATCCTTGTGCTCCCCCATCAGCCTGCGAACCCTCGTGCGGTCCTTCTCCTTCAGATCGCAGCTCACGGCCGACTCGATCGCCGGGTCGAGCCCGAACTCGGCTTCTCCATCGGCCGACTGCGCATGAACGTGGCTCCGCGGTTCCTCACGCGAGAAGAGCGTGGAAGCGAAACCCGCCTGCGCGGAACACCGTAGGTCTCGACGACCGGCGCCTCCGATGCGCCCAACGCTCAGCATCATCGGCGGCGCGGGCTTTTGGCGATCGGAGGCCTCGACCAGGACCTGTCCTGCAGGTCTGCCTATCCCGGTGACGACGGGCTCCGCTGGGCAACGGGAACGCGAGGCGGGACGCGCTCGGGGGTGGCCGGTTGGGTCTCCGGCCGGGCGCCGCTCTCGGCTCGGTGGCCCTTCTCCGTCGCACGGAAGGCGCGTCGCGAGGCTCTCGGGGGGCGATCCGGGGGGCGGGGCCGGTGGAGTCGCCTCTCATCGGGGGTTCCCGCGGCCTTTCTCCCCGGCTCCGCCGGCTGTCTCGCGGCCGTCGCTACCGAGCAGCCCGTCCGCCGGGCTCCGGACGCCGGAGGGGCCGGGGTTCAGGACGTGGGCGTCAATCATCGGCGTTGCGACGTCCTTGCGGCCTTGTCGCGCCCAACCCGTCCGGATGTCGGTGCCGTCCTCGAGGAGGTGCCTCGCGAACGAGTGCGGGAACGGGTGACACGTGGCGCGTTTCGGGATGTGGGCTGCGAGCGCGGCTGTCCGGGCCGCCTGCTGGACGACCGTCTCGTGGAGGTGGTGGCGGCGGCGCTCGCCGTAGTCCGGATCGATGGAGCGCCGCGTCGCGGGAAAGATCCACGGCCGCTCGCGTCCGGCGCCCCGAAGCTTGCGGGCGAGCGCGTCGGGGCGCGCTGAACGGCCGGCTCCCTCTTCGACGTCGCGCCGCGGCGGATTCGCAATCGACGATCAGGCGGCGGTTCCCTCCTTGCCGGCCTTTCGCGGGGCTCGGGGGTCCCGTAGCGTCCCGTGACCGGGCGGGTCGAGGAGTCGTCGGGGCGGAAGAGGCACCGCCCGACCGGCGTCCTCCCGACCTCGCCGCCCTGGCTCCTCTGCGCGGGACGGCGCTGCGTGAGCCGCCTGTCCTCCTTGGGCACGCGCGGCCGCAGCGCCGCCGCCTACTCCCGCCTCCTCTCCGAGGGCGTGTGGCGTCTTGTAGTCCTGTTCCCCTTCCACTTCCGTTCCGGGCCGATCGTGACCGCACCCCGCAGGGGACCCTGGTCACCGGCGACAGCTCTTGCCCGGAGTGGGAGCGGGCCGTGTTCGGGACGGGGACCACCTTCAACCAAGCGAGCGGTCCCCGCCCCGGCCACTTCTGGGGGCGCGACCGGGTGGTCCTCGCGGTGATGGTGCCGTCCGGTCCCGCTGGGTGGGTGGCGCAGCCGTTCCGGATCGCGCCGTCCCGACCTGAGAATCTCCGCAGGAGAGGAGGGTTCCGCACCCGACAGGAGAGCCCGGAAGAGCCGCCGCGACGTGTCCGTTCGTCACCTCCCGGCCCGATCCTGCTCTCGGTGGACGGCGCCGACTACAGCGGCTCGCTCGACGGCGCCGCCCCGAGGGCTACGAACTCGAGGCGCGCTCGCACAAAGCGGTGGGGGCGGAGGCGCCGTTTCCGGACTCGAGGGCCGCAGGAGCCATGCCGCCAGCGCCTGTGCCGCCCGGCGCACGCGCGGGCGGGTAGCACCGCCGGCCTCGTCGAGCAGGCGCGCGGAGTCCTCCACGGCCCGCGGTCATCCCCCGGCATGCGCACCCATGAGCAGAAGGACGTCGCCGCCCGCGAGCGGGGCGGATGGGTCCTTCAGGATCTTCCCGCCTTCTCGGCAAAGCAGGAAGTGCTCGGTGAGCGCGCCGTTGCATACGACCTCCGGCCGCAGGCCCGGGCATGCCTCCTCCAAGGCGGCCATCGCCTCCCGGACGGTGCCGGCTCGCAAGAGCACGTCCGCGCGGCCCGCGCGTGCCCTCGCGATTCCGAAGAGTTCGACGCGGATCACGCCAGCCCCGCCTCCCGCAGTGCAGCCCGATACTCGTCCGCGGTGTTGCAACCGCGGAAGCTCTCGAGGTCGGGGTCGACGTCGCGCAACTCCTCGGGGCGGACCAGTCGCGCGTTCACCGACTGCACAAGGAAGAGCGGCCGCAGCCTCCCCTCACGCACGAGGCGTTCCGCCAGCGGCGCGACCGAGGCGGCATAGACGGCGGCGGCGGTCATGTGAAATCCGTTCAGGACGGGCACCGCGACGTCCCAACCGTTCGCCAATTCGAGGAGGCGGCGCACGAACGCGGCCTTGAGAAACGGCGCGTCGCAGGCGGTCACGAAGGCGCGCTCGGCCCGCAGCGCCCGCAATCCCGCGGCGATGCCTGCGAGCGGCCCGAGCCCGCGCGCGGGATCGCGCGCCACCGGCGCGAGCCCGGCGGGCACCTCCTGGCCCTCCCGCGCCACCAGCACCACCTCGTCCACCGCCTCGCGGACCACGCGCACGGTGCGCTCGAGGAGCGTCTCCGCGCCGAACGGAAGCGATGCCTTGTCGCGCCCCATGCGCCGCGAGAAGCCGCCGCAGAGAACGATCGCGCCGTCGGTCACGCCAGGAACCCCTCCTCGCGAAGCCGCGCGCGCACCACCGGCTCCTCGAGGAGCGCACGGAACGCGCGCACCGCCGGCCGCTCCGCCCGCGAAACAGGCACGAGGAAGTCGAACCGCTCCTCGGCGAGGAAGCGGAACGCGAGCCCCTTCGCGACGTTCTCGATGGCGACGCCCCAGTCGGCGCGCCCCGACGCCACCGCCGCCGCCACCGCCTGGTGCGAACGCGCCTCGAGTTCGTAGCCGTCGGGGCGGCGGCCGTCGAGCAGCCGGTCGAGGATCGCGCGGGTGCCGCTTCCGCGGTTGCGATTGATCATGCGGCCCCCCTCCCGTCCGTCGCGAGTCACGATCCCCTGCCGCCGCCCGTACCCCGAGACCAGCAGGAGCGAAGGATCGAGGAAGGGGGCGTTGTAGCTCCCCGTCGCCTCGTCATAGAGGTGGACTCCCGCCGCGTCGCACTCGCCGCGTCGCGCGGCCTCGAGCCCCGCGGAGGAGCCGGCGGCGATCACCTTGCTCGTGAAGCCTCGCCGGCGCAGCAACTCCAAAAGCAGGTCGAGACCGGTGCAGTGGCTCCCGATCACGACGAAATCGGGGGGGTGCAGGGGGCCGAGGAGGGTGACCTCCATCTCCTCTCCCTCCTCCCGCCGCTCCGCCTGCGCCGGCAGCACCAGGAAGCCGTCCGCCCGGGCGAAGGTGGTGATGGAGCCGGAGCCCTTGCCGAGGGGATAGGCGACCAAACCCGCATCGCCGCGCACGAGATGCACCAACTCGTACTCTGTGCGGCCGCGCTCGGAGACGAGCGCCCGCGGCAGCCGAGCCCGCACCGAAGCGCGCGCCTCGGGGGGGAGGCCTCCCATCGCGCGGAGCAGCGGCGCGATGAACTCATGGAACGTGAAGACCGCCGAGGTGGGGAAGCCGGGCAGGACCGCCACCGGCTTGCCCCCCACCTCCGCGAGCACCACCGGCTTGCCCGGCTTCAGCGCGACGCCGTGCACCAGGATGCGCCCCAAAGAAGAGATCACCTTGTGGCCGAGGTCTCCTGGCCCTTTGCTCGTGCCGCCGGAAAGCAGGAGGCAATCGGCCTCCGCGAGGGCGGAACCGAGGGCATCGGCGAGCGCTCCCGCGTCGTCGCGCACGATCCCCTTCTCCAGCGGCAGCCCTCCCGCTTCGCGAACCGCGTCGCAGAGGATGCGCGCGTTGGCGTCGTGGATCTGCCCCTCGCGCAGCTCCGCCCCCGGGGGCGCGACCTCGTCGCCGGTGCTGAATACGGCCACCACGGGACGGCGCACGACGCGCAGCGAGGCGATGCCGAGCGCGGCGAGGACGCCGGTGTCGCGGGAGGTGAGGAGCGCTCCCGCGTGCAGCGCCACCTCCCCGCGGGCGAGATCGCTCCCGGGATGCGCCAACCCCGCCCCCGGGACCACGCTCCGCCGCACGAGGAGCGATCCGCCTTCGACGTCGGTCTCCTCCACCATCACCACTGCGTCGGCGCCGCGCGGCACGATCGCGCCGGTGGCCACGGCGGTGGCGGTCCCTGCCGCGTTCTCTCCCCGCGGCGCGCGCCCCGGGGCAGCCGCCTCCCCATTGAGCTTCAGCCTGCGAGGCGTCTCCTCGGCGGCGCCGAAGGTGTCGGCGGCCCGCAGCGCGAAACCGTCGAACCCCGAGCGAAGAAATCCGGGCACATCCCGCGGTGCCGCCACCGCCTCGGCGGCGACACGGCCCAGCGCGCGGTCGAGCGGGACCTCTTCCGCTTCCAACGGCCGCGGCGGAAACGCTTCGCGCCACCGCCGCTCCGCCTCGTCCCGTGACACAACCGAGAGGAACTGCTCCTGACGCACGCCGCGATTGTAAGATGCGGGCCATGAGGGCGGTTCGCATGATTCCCTTTCTCGCCGCGGCCGCGCTTGCGGCGCCCCCCGAGGATTACACGATGCGGGAGGGGTCGGGCTGGGCCGGATTCGGCAAGGGAAGCTGGGTCAAGGTCAAGACCTCGCTCTGGATCGCCGGGCGCGCCCCTTCCGTCTCGGTCACGACCTCTCGCCTCATCGAGGTGACCGCCGACACGCTCACCATCGAGATGAGTTCGCTGGAGGTGCTCACCGTCGAGGAGAAGAGCCGGCTCGTCCTGCCTGCGCGCGGCGAGGCGGGCCCCGGCGAGAAGGAGGACCGGCGCGAGACGCTCGCGGACGAGGAGCTCTTCGCCTGCGGCAAGTCCATGCCCTGCAGCCGATCCCGGGTCACGGTGGCGGGCAAGGAGGGCAAGCGCGTCATCACGCTCTGGACGGCGCGGGAGCCGCGGGTTGTGGTGAAGCGGGTCGTGGAGACCTTCGACGCCAAGGGAGCGAGCGCGGGCACGGAGAGCTGGCTGCTCACCTCGCTTGCGGAGACGCAGACGGTGGAAGGACGGCAGTTCCGTTGCCTCGCCTACGCCACCCGCAGCAAGGACGCCCGGGGTGATGGAGAGGGCACGGCGCTGGTGAGCCGGAACATTCCGCAACAGACGGTGCGGTTCGATCTCAAGATGACCCGGGAGGGGGTGACCACGTACACCCTCGCCGTGCAGTTGCTCGATTTCGAAGCGAAATGAAGCGCCGCGGCGCGCTTTCGCTCCTGCTCCTCGCCGCCTGCGCCACGGCCCACCGGAACGACCGGCTCATCGACGAACTCGAGGCGCGGGCGGCGGCGACCCCCCGTCCCGAGCTGAGTCGTGCGGTCGCGCGCTGGCGTGAGCCGGTGCCCTGGGCGGGCGGCACCGCGGCGTCGACCCTGCCGATGCTCGACGGCTGGTTCCCGACGGTGCGCGGCGCCGTCGCGGGCCACCCGATGGATCTTTTTCTCGACACCGGCACCAGCTGCCTGCATCTCTCTGGCCCCGCGGCGCGGCGCGCCGGGCTCCATCTGCCGGCGGAAGAGCCGCTTGCGCTGCATGCCGTGGGCTACCAGGCGCGCGTGCGCGCGGGGGCGGTGGAGAGCGTCGAGATGGGCCCGCTCCGGTTCGGTCCCGCACCGGCCTTGCTGGAGGTGAGCGAGACCTACCTGCGCAAAGCGCCCGAATACGCCTTGGTGGGATGCTCGATCCTGAGCCACTTCCGCGCGACGTTCGACTACGCGCGACGCGAGGTGCGCCTCGTGCCCCACGGCGGGCCCGGGTTCACCGATCCGCTCTTCGTGGAAGCGCGGATCGGCGGGCGCCCATTCCGCCTCATGGTGGACACCGGCGCGAAGGGCGTTTTCCTGGAGCCCTGGGCCGCCCTCGAGCTGGGGCTCATCGACGCGGCCGAGGCCAGGAGCCGCGAGACGGGGGCGGGGAGCCGTGCGGCCGTACGCTTCCTCCCGGTCCAGATCGCGAGCCTGACAGTCGCGGGTCGCGAGTTCCGCGCGGTGCGCGCGCGCGTGGTGCGTGTCCATCCTGCCGCGGGCGATGGCGGCCCCGCCGGCCTCCTGGGACTCTCCGAGTTCGGGCCGTTGGCCTGGACCCTCGACTACGGCGCGCGAAGGCTCACGGTCGAGGGGTGATGCTACGCTCCGCCGGTGCGCCCTCTCCTGGGTCTGCTCCTCGCCGCCGCCTGCTCCTCCCGCGGGCCGCTGCGCGCCATCGAGGATCAGTTCGCTGCGGAGCGGGAGCAGGCGCTGGTCGCGCTGCCCGCAACCGCCACGAGTTCCCCCACCCGGGCCGGGAACGCGCCCGATGTGATGACGAAGACCGCGGCCCGCGCACGGCGGTTCCTCGACACCGAGTGCGAAAGCGAGTCGCAGGAGCTGCTCGCCCGCGCGTTCCTCGCCTGCGCGCGGCTCATTCGCGGCGAGAACGCCGGCGCCCGCGACCTTTTCGCGGCCTTCCCGCCCGACGTCGATCCGCTGCCGGGCCGCGGCGGCGCGCTCCTCGATGCGGCGCGCCACGCCTTGGGAGTCGCCGAGGCCGCCGGCGCCCGCGCCGAATTCGAGGCATTGTTGGCCGCGCGCGGCGATGTGCGCGCCTACCTGGCCATCCACGGGCGCCATCTTGGCCTCGGCCTGCCGCCCCCCGGGGCCCCCCTGCGCGACGAGATGCTCGATACCGAGGCGGAGCGGCTGCGCGAGTCATGCTTCCCCGACGTCGAGGGCGATCCCCGCGGACTGCAGCGCTCCGTCGCGGCGCGGAAAAAGTTGCGCGGGGCGCTCGCCGAGCAGCTCTACGATGACGCGGCGGCCCTCCTGCATCGCCTGGAGGGGATCGAAGGAAGCGACGCCGTCGCCGATTGGCTCGCCTTGGTCGCAGCATCCGCCCTGGTGATCCATGCGCACCAGCTGCCTGACCTTCTCCCCGACCATCTGAGCGAGGAGCAGAAACAGTGGATGGGCGAGCAGGCGGCGAGCGCCTTCCGGAAGGCGCGGGCGGCCGCGGGACGATTCGTTTCCGAGGAGGAGCGCCGGCGCCTCGACCAGGGGGAGCGGCCCGACGAGCGCGAGGCTGCGTGGCCCGCGCGGCGCCTCGCGCTCTACGCCGCCTTGGTGCAGGCGGAGGCGGAGGCGATGGGCTGGATACGGGCGCGCTGAATCCGGAGAATGGGGCCGCCGTGGGTCGCATGCTTTCCCTGCTCCTCCTCTGCCTGTGCGCGGTCGCGGCGGCCGAGGATCCCGCAGCCCTCGTGCGCGCCCTCGGTTCGCCCGAGGCGGCCCGGCGCGACGCGGCGCGCGAAGCGCTGCGCGCCCTCGGTCCGGATGCGCTGGCCGCCCTCGTGCCGGGTCTCGACTCGCCCTCCCCCGAAATCGCGCGCGTCTGCGCCGAACTCATCTCGCAGTGGGCGCCGGAGGCGGCGCCGCTGCTCCGCTCCGTGGGAACGGGCGTCCGGTCGCGCGAGCTGCTGGACGAGCTGGAGCGTGCCGACTGCGCGCGCGTGACCCTCGTCGTGGTGGCGCGGGGAGGGGGCGCGTTGAGCTCGGCGGAACTTTTCTTGCGCGCCGGAGAGGAGGGGAGGTTGGGGCAGCGGAGCGGCGCGGCGCCCCGCGGGGAAGCGGCGGCCCTGGCGGATGCCTCTGCGCCGGACGACGACGCGGTCGCGGTCGTGCTCCTGAGGCTGCGCGGGGAGGAAGGGCTGCATGTTCTGCCCGAGACCCCCTTCCCCGAGGTCGTGGGATTGGGGGGGGCGCGGGGGGGGGTTGCGGTCTTCGTGCTTATCCGCCGCTGCGCGCGCACGGAGGAGACGGAGCGACGCGACGCGCGGGAGGATCTGGAGTCCGCGCTCGCCGCCGCAGTCATCCGCGGGCGCAACCACGAGGGAGCTGCCGCCTATCTCGATGCGACGGGGTCCGTCAGCTTTCTCACCCTCCTCCTCACGCGTTGGCGTGAGGGGCATGTCCGGGAGACGACGCCGCTCCTGGTCCAATACGGCCCCGGTGCGCTGCTCCTGGCGCGCGATCTGGCGGATGGCTACGAAGGTCACTTCGTTGCCGCTCTTCCCGGAACGCAGGCCCCTGCCGTCTGGGGGCGCATGCATGCCGCGGCCCGCCCGGCGCTGAGAGCGGCCCTGGAAGTACGCGGGCGGCTCGGCGATGCCGGCTCCCCCGCCCCCCTCTCCCCCAATCCCCACATCGGGCTGCGCCGCGTCTCCGGCGTGTCTCCCGCGGAGTTCCACCGCCGGCTCCGCTCTTGGGTCGCTTCGGCGCGCTGCGATCCCGAAACCGCATTCGTCACGGTGCGGGAGGACTTGCGCCATCCGCTCTGGTGCTTCCCGGCGATGGCCACACTCTCCTCGCTTCGGGACGCGGTGGGGGGGGAGCAGCGCGCGTCCCTCGCTGCGCTGCTGGCGGGAGGCCGATGCGCCCCGCCGGCGCGCGGCGCCCTGCGGGAGTTCCTGGATGGCCTCCCGTGACCGCGTGACGCTTTTTACGATCCCGGGGCTCTGCCCGCTCTGCGACGAGGCGCGGGAGGCGCTCCACGCCGCCCGGGCGGATTTTACCGAGATCGACATCCGAAAGGACCGCGGCTTGCTCAGGGCCTACCGCCTCGAGATTCCCGTGGTCGAGGTGGATGGCCGCAAGGCGTTCGTCGGCCGGGTGGAACTGCCCCGGCTTCGGGCCCTTCTTGCGGCCGGACCGGAGAAGCTGTGAACAATCCGCCCCGGCAAGCGTAGCAAGATAGGAATCCTAGGCTAGGCTTTAGGGTCCCAATAGGAAACCGAGAGTAACGGAGAACCCATGCACAAATTGATCTGGATGATCGGCGCGCTCGCCCTGGCGCTCGGCCCCGTACGGGCCGGCGACGGATGTCTCACCGAAGAGGAGTGCGAGATCGCCATCGAAGCATGCGCGGAGTGCTGCTCCCCCGAGCAGATCGACGCGGAACTGGACGCTGCGCAGAAGGCGCGCGCGGAGGCCGTGGAGGCGTACAAGGCGCTCCCCGAAGCGCAGCGCAAGGCCCTCGACGAGGCGCGCACCGTCATCATGACGGAGTGCCCCGCCGCGAAGGCGGGGATGGCGTCGATGCGCGCCACCCTGCGGTTGCTGAGCGTCGCTGGCGCCATCGACAAGGCGCAGGGCGTCGTGGATACCCCGCGGGCGAAGCTCACCGCCACGGTGCGCGCCTCGCTGCACGAGATGTGCGCCGCCATGGCGTGCGAGGGCGACGTCAAGAAGGCGGACGGCGCCAAGTGCGCGAAGAGCGGCGAAGGCTGCGCGGAATGCGCCAAGTGCGAAGGCGCGTGCGCGAAGTGCGCGGGCGCTGCCAAGGATCCCGCGGCCCTCGTGAAGGCCGCTGCCGAAGCGCGCAAGGCCGCAGACCTGGCCCTCGAGGCGATGACGAAGCTCGACGCGGCGATCGAGGCGGTGCCCGAGGAGACCCAGGCCAAGGTCAGGGCGGCGTACGAAGTTGCCGCCGAGTGCCCCTGCTTCCAGGCGATGACCCGTTCCATGGGCGTGATCGCCATGGCGGTCACGGTCATCCGCGGCCAGGCGCAGACGGCCCCGGAAGGCACGCAGAATGAACTCGACGCGGCCCGGGAGGCGTGCATCGCCTCGGCCGCGAGCATCCTCGACGCGTGCGGCGGCAGCTGCTGCGACGAAGGGTGCGGCGAGTGCGACATCGAGATCGAGGAGACCCCCGCCCCGCCCGCGTCGACCCCCGCCCCTGGCGGATCGAGCTGAGGCGGCGGCGCCGCCCCCACCTGAGGGGGTTAGGCAGATGGGCCGGTCGGCCCAAGAGCAAGACGAAAGGAGGGCCCTGGCGACGAGCCGGGGCCCTCTTCTTTTCCAGGCCGTAGCCGGCCTTCCCCGCCCACGGCCTGCGGCGGCTCCGCCGCTGTCTTCCTTCACAACTTTTTTGTTCCAGTGACTTACGCAGCCCCTGGGCACTGACCCTCACTCAAAGAAGCCTCTGTGGAGGGCGCGGACGGCGGGCTCGACGTGGGGGGCTTCCACGAGGAGGGAGAGGTTGATGCGGGTGCCGCCGTGGGAGATGAGGCGGATGGGAATCTTGGCTGCCTTGAGCGCGGCGAAGGCGTCCGCGGCCACGCCCGCCTTGACGCCGATGCCGTCCCCGACGACGCAGACCTGCGCCATGTCGCGCTCCACCGTCACCGTGGAGAACTCCCGCAGGTCCGCCGCCACCGCTTCCAGGTTGCGATCGGAGTCCACCGTCACCGACACCGTCACCTCGCTCGTGGCCACCAGGTCCACGGAGAGGTCGTGGCGCGCGAACACCTCGAAGATGCGCGCCATGAAGCCGGACTGCAGCAGCATGCGCGTCGAGGCGACGGTGATGAGGATGATGCCCCGCTTGTAGGCGATCGATTTCACGGGCGCGCCGGCCTCGGGCACCGAGGCCAGGATCGTCGTCCCCTTCGCATCCGGGCGCATCGTGTTGAGCACGCGCACCGGGATCCGGTTCTCCACCGCGGGGAGCATGGTCGCGGGATGGATCACCTTCGCGCCGTAGTAGGCCAACTCGGAGGCCTCGGCGATGGAGAGCACCGGGATCGACCGCGCGCCCGCGACGATGCGGGGATCGGCGGTCATGACCCCGTCCACGTCGGTCCAGATCTGCACCTCGGGGGACTTCAACGCCGCGCCCAGAAGCGTCGCGGTCAAGTCGCTCCCCGAACGGCCCAGGGTGGTCACATCGCCCTTCGCGTCCTTGGCGATGAAGCCGGTCACCACCGGCACGCCCCTGATCGCGAGGAGGCTCTTGCGCACCTGCGGGAAGCAGGCGTAGTCGGGGTTGGCGGCGCCGAAGCGCGAATCGGTCCGGAGCCCCAGATCGTAGGCGTCCTGCGCCACGGCGGGAATCCCGCCGCGCCGGAACCACTCGGAGATGCCTCGCACCGCGAGCCGCTCGCCGTAGGAGGCGACGAGATCGAGGGTACGCGGCGTCAGCTCGCGCACGAGGGTCAGCCCGTGCAGCAGGTCGTTGAGCTCGCGGAAGGGCACGTCGAGGATCGTCGGCTCGATCCCGAGTTCGCCCAGGAGGTCTTGGTGCCGCGCGCGGACCGGCGCGAGGTCGTAGCTGCCGCCCGCGGCGGCGCGCCCCAGCGCGAGCAGGCGGTCGGTCACGCCGGAGTGTGCCGATACCACCACGGCCACCCGCGACGCCGCCGCATTCGCGACGATGTCGCGCACGGTGGCGAGATTCGCCGCGCTTCCGACCGAAGTGCCGCCGAACTTCAAGACCAGCATGGAGGGAATGGATTATAGGTGGGGTATCCTTGGACCACCGTGGAGCGCGACGATCTGATCTACGACTGGAACCTGCACGGGGAGCACCCCCCCCGCCCCCCCCAGCGGATCTTCCTCAACGACGAAACGCTGCGGGACGGCCTGCAGTCCCCCTCGGCCGCCACGCCGCCCCTCGAGGAGATGGTCACCCACCTGCACAACTGCGCCGCGGTGGGCATCCATGCTCTCAACATCGGCCTGCCGGGCGCGGGTCCGCACGTCGTCCGCCAGGTCGAGGCGCTGGCCAGAGAGATCCGCGACGCCAAGCTCCCGCTCCTGCCCAACTGCGCCGCCCGGACGGTCCGAGGCGACATCGAGCCGATCGCGCGCGTTTCCCAAAAGCTCGGCGTCCCCATCGAGGCGGCCACCTTCATCGGCTCGAGCCAGATCCGCATGGAGGTGGAGGGCTGGGACCTGGAGTTCCTCCTCCGCTGCGTGCGTGAGGCGGTCTCCTTCGCCCGCGGCGAGGGGCTGCCCTCCATGTTCGTCACCGAAGACACCGTGCGCGCGTCGCCGGCGATCATCCGGGCGCTCTACGGCGCCGCCCTCGACCTGGGCGCGGAACGGATCGTGGTCTGCGACACCACGGGCCACATCGCCCCCTGGGGGGTGGCGAACCTCCTGGGGTTCATCTTCGCGCTCATCGAGGAGAAGGGGGCGCGGGGGAAGGTGCAGGTGGACTGGCACGGCCACATGGACCGCGGCCTCGGCGTGAGCAACAACCTGGCGGCGCTCCGGGCGGGCGCCGACCGGCTGCATGGAACGGCGCTCGGCATCGGCGAGCGCGCCGGGAACGCGCCCCTCGACCTCACCATGGTGAATCTCAAGCTCATGGACTGGATCGACACCGATCTACGCGCCCTCGGCCGGTATGTCGCGCACGGGGCGAAGATCACCGGGTTCACCATCCCGCCCAGCTACCCCGTCTTCGGCAAGGACGCCTTCGAGACCGCCACCGGGGTGCATGCCTCCGCCGTCATCAAGGCGCTGCGCCGCAACGACGCCTGGCTCGCCAACCGCGTCTACTCCGGGGTGCCCGCCGACGAGTTCGGGCTGCGCCAGAAAATCGGCGTGGGCCCCATGTCGGGGAAGAGCAACGTGGTCTTTTGGCTCGAGGCCCACGGCTACGACGCCGACGAGGCGGTCGTGGACGAGGTGTTTCTGGCCGCGAAGTCCTCGCGCCGGCTCCTCACCGACGAGGAGATCGAGGAGATCGTTACCAAGCGCGATTCGTGACAGGTGCGCCGATTCCGCACGGGGGAAGCCTGGCCCTCCGCGCGCCCGGCGGCCCAGTTCGGCACGCCGTTTCCGTGGACATCCGCCCCATGCGACCCGCGATCCCCCTGCTCCTCGTCGCCCTCGGCTTCCTCTGCGGTTACTTCGTGCGCGGCCTGGGCATCGATCCCGCCCCGGAGCGGGTCGCTCGCAGCGCTTCGCCCTCCCCCGCCCCCCTCGTGCCGCCTCCCCCCGCGCAGCCGGTTCCGGCCCCCCCGGAGGGCGCCGCCCCGGAGCCCGCGGCGACCCAACCCCCCGCCCCTCCCGCGCCGGAACCCGACGGCGAGGAGCCGCTGGCCACGATGATGCGCGCGCAGATCCCGATGATGAAGTCCTTCGCGTCGGCGCAGACGAGGGAGAGGGCAGCGGAACTGTTGCGCGCGTTGCAGCTCGATCCGGAGCGCGCCGATCGCCTCGCGCAGGCGCTCGCCGACGACGCGGCGCGGCAGATCGAGGCGGCGTTCAAGATGATGTTCGGCGAAGGGGAGCTCGACCCCGACATGCTGGCTTCCATGCAGGGCGTCCCGGCGGTGGTCAGCCAGGAGCTGGAGCGGGAGCTGGCGAAGTTCCTCGGCGCGGCGGAGATCGTCGCCGTGCGCGAGCACGTCAAGCGCCAGCACGAGAAGCAGCAGGAGCAGATGGTCGAGATGCAGGTGGTGCTGCTCGACATCCCCGACCTCTCGCCCGACCAGGGCAAGCGCGTGCGCGAACTCTTCCGCGACACCGACAGCATGCAGAAAGACACCGTACGGTTCGCCGAGATGATGCGCGAGCCCGGCAAGATGCGCGAACTCCTCACGGAGGAGGGGATCCGCGCCGAGATGGCGCGCCAGTTCGCGCCGCGGCGCGAGCGCATGCGGCAGATCCTCACGCCGGAGCAGATGGAGCGCTACGGGGCCTACGAGGAGCGCATGGCCCAGCAGGCCTTGATGGCCATCAAGATGTTCGGCGGGATGGGGAAGAAGAGCGGTCAGCCGAGCAGCGGCGCCAAGTAGGCGAAGGCGCGCCGCGCGGTCTCCGCGGCGTCGTGGGAGTGGCGCGAGAGCTCCACCGTGGCGGGCAGGTCGCGCCCTGCGGCGGCGGCCCGGATCGCCGCGCAGAGCGGCGGGAAGTCGAGTTCGCCCTCGCCGAACATGAGGTGCTCGTGGCGGCCCATCCGGTGGTCGTCGAGGTGCAGATTCACCAGGCGCCCCGCGTGGCGCGCAACGTACGCCTCCGGCATCTCGGGCTCCAGGCAACCGAGGTGGCCCACGTCGAGGGTGAGGCGGAGCCGCGGGTGCGGCAGCCGCCGCAGCAGCTCCTCCGCCTGCGCCACGGTCTCCACGAACATCCCCGGCTCCGGTTCGAACCCCACATCCACGCCGGCCCGCGCCGCGGCATCGCACACCGGGGCGAGCCCGTCGACGAGCCGCACCCAGGGATCGCCGCCCTCGGCGCGCCCCGACCAGAGGGAGACGCAGGGGGCGCCGAGCGCGGCCGCCGCCTCCACGCAGCGCAGCAGGAAGTCGAGGCGCCGCTCGCGCCCGGAGTCGCTCAGGAGCGAGGGGTGGTGCTTGCGCGCGGGGTCGAGAAGGAACCGCGCGCCGGTCTCCACGACGGGAAGCAGGCCGCGCGCGGCGAGCTCCCTCCCGAGCCGCTCGAAGTCGGTGCCGCTGGGGGGCGCGTGGTGGACGTCGAGGGTGAGCGCGACGGCGGAGTAGCCGATCCCGGCCAGGAGATCGAGCGCGTCGGGAAGCCTGTGGTGGGCGAAGCCGTTCGTGTTGTAGCCGAGCCGGACGCTCACGAGGTGGAGAGCTGCTTGAGCGACGCCGCCATGCCCGACCAGGTCTTCACCTGCTTGTCGAAACTGGCGAGCCAGTTGCGGCAGGCGTCCCCCTGCTTGGGCGGCATGTCATCCACCGAGTAGTAAAGCGTCGCCCAGGCGTCGTTCAGTTCGGTGAAGAGCTTCTTGCCCGCCTCCACTTCGCTCGCCATCTGCGTGCGGTTCCCGGCCGAGCGCGCCGCCTTCGCGGCGTCGAAGTGGCGCTTGAGTTGATCCCCCTTCTCCTTGATCTTGGGCCACTCCCGTTCGATCTTCGCCTTGAAGTCGGGCGGCACCTCCGCGGGAGCGGAGGGCGGACCCGCCGCAGGCTGGTTGGTAGTGGCGGGCTGGGTCGGCTTGTTGGCAAGCGGCGGCAGCTTCTTCTTGCCGTCATCGCACCCGGAGAGCGGCAGGAGGAGGGCAGCGGCGAAGGCGGCGAGGGGAATCGATCTCATGGAGCGGAAATCATACCCGCCGCAGGCGCGCCATGAAGCCCCCGTCCCCGCCCCCCTCCTCCGCGTGGACCGTGCGGGCCTCTTCCAGCAGGAACCCGCCCCGCTTCAAGAACGACTCCACGACGCCGAGATTCTCCTCCCCTTCCAGGCTGCACGTGGAATAGACCACCGCGCCGCCCGGGCGGACCCGCGCGGCCGCTCCCCGCAGGATCTTGAGTTGCCGCTCCGCGAGCCCGCGCAGATCCTTTTCGCGGGCGCGCCACCGCGCCTCCGGCCGACGCGCGAGGACGCCGGTATTGCTGCAGGGCGCGTCCACCAGCGCGGCATCGAACCCTTCGCCGGGGTCGGCCGGCACGAGCACGCATTCGATGTTGTCGAGGGAGAGGCGGGCCGCGTTCTCGCGCACCATCGCCAGGCGCTCTTCGGTCACGTCGCACGCGACGACGCGCCCGGCCGGGCCGACCAGTTCGGCGAGGTGGGTCGTCTTCCCGCCCGGAGCGGCGCAGGCGTCGAGGACGCGCGAGGAGGGGGGCGGGGCGAGGAAGGGCGCCACGAGGGAAGCGACGGCGTCCTGCACGGTCACGAGCGCGCCGCACGCCTCGAAGAGCGCGCTTGCGCGCACCGAGGGAGGAAGGACGAGGAGGCCCGGGCGCGGACCGTCGCGGAGGGGCAGACCCGCCGAGGAGAGCGCGGCGCGAGCCTCCGCTTCGCGGCCCGCGACGACGCGTACCACGGTGTCGGGCGTGCGCGCCTGCAGCTCCAGGCAGGCCAGCGCGCGGTCCAGCCCGAGTTCGGCGAGGCGGCGCGCGGCGATCCAGAGCGCGGTGGAGCCGCGCGCGGCCAGGAAACCCGCCGGGTCGTGGTTGCGGTCGGGAAAGACGCTCTTCTTGAAGCTGATCGCCGTGCCGTCACGGGGCAGCGTGCGTCGGGGGTCGGTCGCCTCGGCGGCGGGCACCTTGCGGAAGCCGCGCTGGATGCCGCGCAGGAGGCCGTTCACGAAGGGGGCATCGCCCGGCCGCCCGAGCGCCTTCACGTTTTCGACTGCGGCGTGCACGATCGCGTGGGCGGGTGCGCCGTCGAGGTAAAGAAGTTCGAAGAGCGCGGTGCGGAGCGCCGCCCGCGTCGGAGGGCGGAGGACGCCGAGCCGCCGGCTCGCGTGCCCTTGGAGGATGGCGTCCAGAGTGCCGCGGCGGCGGAGCGTGCCGAGCACCAGCGCGGTCTCCGCACCGGTGCGGTCCCTGTCCCAGCGCTCCTTGGCGGTGCCGCCACGGGAATCGAGGTCGGCGAGGAGCGCGGCGGCCTGCAGGCGCGGATCCATGTTCTGCTAGGGTATCTCGGTGCCGAAGATCGGAGTGCTCACCGGCGGCGGCGATGCGCCGGGGCTCAACGCCGTCATCCGCGCCATCGTCCTCGCGGGGCGGCGCGAGATGGGGGTGGAGGTGATCGGCATCCGGGACGGGTTCGGCGGCTTCATGGAGGCGGACGGGACGGTCCCGCTGGACGAGCAGGCGGTGCGCGGACTCCTCTGGCGCGCCGGCTCCATCCTCGGCTGCAACAACATCTTCCGGCCCGACCCGAAGTTCCTCGTGGAGCGGACCCAAGAGCTTGGCCTCGAAGGACTCATCATCGCGGGGGGGAACGGGTCACTCACCGTGGCGGCGCTCATGCAGGAGCTGGGGGCGAACGTGGTCGGCGTGCCCAAGACCATCGACAACGACGTGGCCGGCACCGACATCACCTTCGGCTTCGACAGCGCGCTGGCCGTGGTCGCGGAGTCCTGCAACAGCCTGATCGCCACCGCCGAGAGCCACCACCGCATCATGGTGGTGGAGGTGATGGGGCGCCACAGCGGGTTCATCGCACTGCATGGGGCGATCGCCGGCTCGGCGGACGTGGCGCTCCTCCCGGAGCTCCCCTACCGGCCGGAAAACATCGTGCGCGTCGTGCAGGAGCGGGCGATGAAGGGCCGCACCTACACCCTCGTCGTGGCCGCGGAGGGCGCGTCGAGTGTGGGCGGGGAGATGGTCGTGGATGAGTACCGGACCCGGCTGACAGGGCGCGAGCACCTGGGCGGCATCGGAGCGCGCCTCGCCGAGGAGTTGCGCGGCCTGGTGCGTCACGAAGTGCGGTCCATCGCGCTGGGCCACCTCCAGCGCGGCGGGATGCCGACGCCCTTCGACCGCATCCTGGGTTCCCGCATGGGGGTGGAGGCGGTGCGTGCCATCGCCAACGGCCACAGCGGCGTCTTCACGGCGCTGCGCAGCGGCAAGGTGCAGCTGGCGCCGCTCTCCGATGCCGCCGGCAAGACCCGCAAGGTTCGACCCGAAAGCCAGATCCTCTCCGTGGCACGCGGGCTCGGCATCTCCTTCGGGGACTGACCGGCGAACCCGCGGGGGTGCGCCCCGCCCCTCCTGACGCAGGCAAGGAGGCCCCCCAAGTGCGCCAGCAATGGCGCACCCTGCGCCCATAACCCAATCAATACCAATCACTTACACCGCCCCAGGGCTTGCAATGCAAATCCCTAGGGGCGGCGGAGGGGGCGGTAGGGGTGGGCGCGCTTGCGGAGGATGGTGGCCTTGGTGAGGGTGTCGTAGTACTCGATGCGGTGGAGCACTTCGTGGCCGGAGACGACGCGGCCCAGGACGGTGTTCACGCCATCGAGGATGGGCAGGGGGGCGAGGGCGATGATGAAAGCGCTCCCCTCGGTGCGGCGCGTGCGGATCTTGTCCACAAAGCCCAGGGTGTAGGGGAGGTGGCTGCGGCGGCCGGTTTCGGTCTCGATCATGTAGCCGGGGCCGCCGAACCCATCGTCCTTTGGGTCGGCGTTGCGTGAATTGGGGTCGCCGCCGATCACCTGGCCGCCAGCCTCCACCCAATGGAACCGCGTGCCGTCGTAGAAGCCGGACGAAACGAGCTCGAGGAAGTTCGCCACCGCGTTGGGAGCGTCGTCCTCGAAGAGTTCGAAGACGATTTCCCCCTTGTCGGTCGTGAACGCAACCCGCGGCAAGTCGTCGCGCGCCGCCTCGGCGGCGCGATACGACTCCTCGGCAGCCGTGGCATCCATGAGGCTCACAAGGCCGGCGCGCACGGATGCGGAGTCGGGCATCGTCTGGAGCAGCGCCTCGTTCTCCACGCAGATTGCGAGGGCCTCCTCGAAGCGGCCCAGGTCGCGGAGGGTGCGCGACCGGAGGATGAGCTGCTGGGGACTCTTCGCCAGGAGCGGATGGGCCGCAGCGAGGGCGTCCAGGATCGCGAGCCCCGCGTCGAGTTCGTTGAGCCCGATCTTGACGCGCATCCGCTGCGCCTGCAGGCTCACGAAGTCGGGGAACTGCTCGATCAGCTTCGACAGCTTCGCGTCCAGTTCGCGAAGCGGGGCGTCGCGCCTTCTCCCGTCGGTCACGCCGAGATAGGGGACAAGCACCGGGACAGGGGGGGGACCCTTGCGGCCGATCTGCTCCCATTGGCTCTCGCGCCAGAGATCCTCGAGGATCGCGAGGGCGACGTTCGGCTCCGGATCGGCCGAGGGATTCTCGAGACCCCAGTCGGTGCCGCTTCGCAGGACGGCCGCGCCCTCCCCCCCGGAGCCCCCCCTCGACTCGGCGGGAAATGCGCCGAGCGCCTGACCCTCCTCCATCGCCCACATCTGGAGGCTAAAGGCGTAGTCCTTGGCCGAGCGGCCCATCTCGAGTTCGGCGAGGGGCACGCGTAACTCGACTGCGTAGGTGCCGGGTGCGGAGAGCTCGAACCGGAGGGCGCACGGAGCGGAGCTGCCCCGCTCGGTCTGCCCGTCGGCGCGTTGCCGGTGGACGAGGAGGGGCGGCAGGGGCGGCGAGAGCGGAGTGATGTTGAGGAGCACGCGCCGCTGCGTCACGGGGTCCAGGATGACGGCGCGCAGATTGGTCCCGTAGGCGGGGAGTTCGCTCGCGAAGGCCAGGTAGAGGTCCCTTGCGTGCCGCCGCAGATAGCCCTGCCCGAGGGTGTCCTGGCCATGCCTCATGGTGAAGGTGGCGGAGCCGCTCCACTCCTCCTCGCCGATCCTCCCGTCCAGGACAGGCGCGGCGCCTGTAGGGACCACAAGCACCGGCGTCTCGCGCTCTTGCGCGCCGAGGGGCAGCGCGCACGCCAGCAGGAGCAGGAACGCGCTACTTGATGCGGCCGAGCGGCTCATACCGGTGCCTCCTCTGGCGGACCACGACGATCTTGAGCAGCACATCGTCCTGCTCCAGCGAATCGACGACCTCCTGCCCCTCGAGCACGCGCCCGAAGACCTCTGCGTCCTCCTGGTCCAGGAGGATCGGCGCTACGGTGATCATGAACTGGCTCCCGTGGAGCACGCCCTTCTGCACGGGAACCATGGCCAGCCGCCCGCGCAGCACGGGCCGCGGGGAGCCGTTCTGCTGGAGTCGCCACTCCGGCCCGTCCAGCTGCCCCCCTGCCCCCCCTGGGCGGCTACGGGGATCACCCACCCGCGCCATCAAGCCCCCCGCCACCATGTGGAAGCGCATGCCTTCGTAGTAGCCCGGATCGGCCGCCAAGGTGACGAAGTTGCGCACCGCATTGACCGCATCGTCCTCGAACAGCTCGCAGGTGATCGACCCCTTGCTGGTTTCGATCTTGACGATGGGGTTCTTCTCGCCCTTCGCCTCGTCGGCGGTCACCGAGGCCTGTTCCTTGGTGAGCGCCTCCAGCAGCTTGCGCGCGGCATAGCGCGTCTCCTTCAGGCCCTGCCAGTGCGGGTAGCGCTCGCAGATCGCCTCGGTGCGCGGCACGTCCTGCAGGTCGAGGAAGTGCTCCGCCGCAAGCACGGCGAACGGCTCCTGCCCCCGCAACGGCTCCGGGATCTCGTCCAGGAGCGCCCGCGCCTCCTTGAACAGGTTGCCCTCATGGCAGAGCCGCGCCTCGAAGTATCGCCATGCGGGCAGCGTCGGATTGCGCGCCTCCCCCGCGGCGATCTGCTCCCGGAGGGCCGTGATCTTGGTCAGGGAACGCGGTCGGACCGCGCTGGAAATGACGAGCGCGCCGGGGGTGATGCGCTCGGCGACGTTGGCGTGTTCGAGGAAGAGGCGATAGAGCAGTTCGTTGTCGTCGTACTCGACGCTCGCTTCTGCGGTGGTGGGCGGCCAGCTCTCGTCTGCACCCCACCGGTCCGCGCTCGTGAGCGGGGCGTAGCCGGACGGGTCGGTGAGGTCGGTCGCGGTGTCCGGGAGGACCAGCACCTCCCCGGCAATCGGGTGAGTGACCGCGAAGAGCGCCCTCAGGCGGCGCACTTCGCCGCGTCCGATCCCCAGGCTCCCCAGCCCCACCAAGTACTCCGCGCTCCATCCCTCCTCGCGCCCGACGTCCAGACGCACCCGGCAGGCGCGCGGGCATTCGGGGAAGATGCGCGAGTAGGCCGCCGGCGCTCCGCGCCGCCAGAGCGCAGGGGGAGCCTCGCAGCTCCCGATTCCCAAGGCGAGGGAGGAGACGAAGGCGCCCGCCTCGTCCGAGACGAAGATGCGCAGGACCTCCCCGTCGTACCAGAGGTCGGCGTCGAGGGAGATCGCCAGGGAGGGGCCGGTGCGCTTCACCCTGAGCCTCAGGTTCCGTTCCCGATCCGGGTCTTTGCGGTAGCGGGGGAGGGGCCGAGTATGGGCGGCCGCATCGGCCCACTCGGCAGCTTCCACCTTGCCGTCGAGTTGGATGGGAGCTCCGGTGGGGATGGAGATCTCGGGCGGGGCGAGAAGGGGGAGGAGTGCGAGGAGAGGGGAGATCAAGGGTGGGTCCTTTCCACCAAGTTACGATAGAACCGTGGCGGAGCAGGTCTTTCGGGAGCTGATCGACATCATGGCCCGCCTGAGGGGCGGAGAGGGCTGCCCCTGGGATCGGGAGCAGAAGATGGAGGATCTGGCGCGCTACATCCGCGAGGAGGCGGAGGAGGTGGCGCAGGCCATCGCCTCCGGAGGCCGCGCCGAGGTCGCCGAGGAGCTGGGCGATCTGCTCTTCAACGTCATATTCGCCGCCCGCATCGCGGAAGAGGAGGGCTCCTTCGACCTCGGGGCGGTGCTCACCGGGATCCGGGACAAGATCGTCCGACGCCACCCCCACGTCTTCGGCGGCGCGACCGCCTCCACCCCCGAGGAGGTCCTGCTCCACTGGAACCGGGTCAAGGAGGAGGAGCGGCGGGCCAAGGAATCGCGCGGCACCTGAAACCGGCGCCTGGGTTAGAGTCATCGCGGTGGCCGGTAACCGCACGATCATCCGGACGGTCTGCCCCGCCCCCTGCTACGACGCCTGTGGCGCCCTGGCCGAGGTGGAGGGGGGCCGCCTCGTCGGCCTGAGAGGCGATCCCGAGCACCGGACCACGCGCGGGACGCTCTGCCCGCGGGGGGACCGCCATGTCGCCCGCGTTTATCACAAGGAGCGGCTCCTGCAGCCCCACGTGCGAAAGGGCGCGCGCGGGTCGGGCACCTTCGAGCCGGTCTCCTGGGGAGAGGCGATCGAGCGCATCGCCACCGCCCTCTCCAAGCTGGCGCGCGAGCAGGACCCCCGCGCGCTCTGCTACTACGGCGGGAGCGGACCCACCGGGGTCATGGGGCAGTTCGGCCCGTTGTTCCTCGCCTACTACGGCGGATACTCCTCGTTCTTCGGGGATTTGTGCATGCACGCCGGCATGGAGGCTGTGCGGCTCACCTTCGGCACCCTCGAATGCCATCCCCCCGAGGATCTGGTCCAGAGCAGGATGGCGGTGCTCTGGGGAAAGAACGCCGCGGTCACAAGCCCGCACCAGATGGCGTTCTTGCGCGAGGCTCGCGAAAGGGGAACGCGGCTCGCCTGCATCGATCCGCGCCGCACCGCCACCGCCGAGGAGTGCGATCTGCATCTCGCCCCGCACCCGGGAACCGATGGCTTTCTGGCGAACGCGGTCGCCCATGTCCTCATCGAGGAGGAGCTCTTCGACAGAGCCTTTGTGGGGGCGCACGTCCTGGGCTTCGAGGCCTACAGCTCCATGGTCCGGCAGTACGAGCCGAAGAAGGCCGAGAAGGTGTGCGGCCTCCCCGCCGCCGACATCCGCGAGTTCGCCCGCGCCTACGCCGCCGCCAAGCCGGCCCACATGAGCGTCGGGTTCGGCGTGCAGCGCTACCGGAATGGAGGCCAGACGATCCGCGCGCTCGCGGCGCTCCCCTCCATGACGGGCAACATCGGTGTCGCCGGCGGCGGGTTCGACTTCTTCAACCAGGCGGCGTTTCTCACGCGGCCCTATCCGTTCGCCGTGCCGGCACCGGCGCGGGTGCGGCAACTCGGCCCGGTGAGCAGGCTGGGTCGTCTCATCCTCAACGCGAAACTGCCTCCGGTGCGCGCCGCGATCTTCGAACGCGTCAACCCGATGGCCCAGGCCCCCTTCTCCCCCACGATCCATTACGCCTTGGCGGGGCTCGACTTCGTCTGCGTCATCGACCAGTTCCTCACCGACACCGCGCGCCGCGCCGACGTCGTCCTGCCGGCCAAGTCCGCCTTCGAGGAGACCGACCTTCACCCCGGTCCGTGGCACGGCATCCTCCAGCTCAAGCCGCGCTGCATCGAGCCCCCCGGGGAGGTGAAGACCGAGCAGGAGATCTACGCGCTCCTCGCCGAGGCGATGGGATATCCCACCGAGGACTACGAACTCGCGCCGGAGGCGATCTTCGAACGGGTGCTCCCCGCCGGACTCTCGCCCAAGCGCCTCTCGCGCCAACCCTTCGATCGCCATGGCTCAGGCCACATCCCCTTCGCCGACCGGCGCTTCCCGACCCCCTCGGGCAAGATCGAGATCCTCTCCCACGCCGCCGAAGTCTCCTGGCGCGTCGATCCGCTTCCGTTCTATTCGCCCCCCAAGGAGTCGGCCGCCAACGACCCGGAGCGGTTCAAGAAGTTCCCGCTCCATCTCCTCACGCCGAAGAGCGCGGGCCGCCAGTGCTCGCAGTGGGGGAACGACGACGCACTCAATCCCCCGGGGGGCGGGGGCGGCCTCGCGCTCCATCCGGAGGACGCGGCGGAGCGCTCCGTCGCGGCGGGCCAGCGTGTGCGGGTGTTCAACGATCGTGGCGAAGTCAAGGTGCCTGCGCGCCTGGACGGCGGGATCCGGCGCGGCGTCGTCGCCCTCGATTCGGGCACATGGATCTCCCGGGACGGCTACAGCGTGAATGTCCTCACCCAGGACGACACCACCGACCTGGGTTATGGGGCGGGCTTTTTCGACTGCCTCGTCCAGGTGGAGCCGGCGTAACGCGCGCCGTCAGTGCTCTTCGATCGCCGCGGGAGGGGGGGCGGGGGGCGGCGCGCGGCCCTCGAGTTGGGGAGGGAGATTCCCGAGCACGCGGAAGAGGTCGGGGGGGACGTATTTCATCTCGATGTAGGACCAGGCGTCGCCCGGCGTGCGGGCGAAGAACCAATTCCCCCCCTGGAAGGTGTAGTAGACGCCGCTCTGGTGGTAGCACTCGCGATCGAGGCCCAAGACGTAGCTCACCTCCAGGCCGGGGTAGGGAACGAGGCGCAGGGGCCCCGAACGGACCACGGGCGTGGTTCGGGGCGACGGCTGCGCCTCCTCGTCCTCGCGCAGACTCAGTGAGGATGGAGTGGCGCACGCGGCGGCGAGGAGCCACGCAGCGAGCCATGCTCTTCGATTCACGTCCATGCGGGCCTCTGCCCGACCCAGCCTTTCTCGCCCCTCCTATCGGCATCCGACGGGGGACGGGGCAAGAGCCGTGGACGGCCGCTTGGTAGACTTCCCCGCTCCTGTGGCCTGCATCGTCGTGCGCCGGGGACACGCCAAACCCCTCTGGAAGGGGCACCCCTGGGTATTCCGCGAGAGCGTGGCGCGGCTGGAGGGGGAGCCCGAGGCCGGCGAGCTCGTCTCGATCCGGGACGAAACCTCCCGGGTGATCGGCTGCGGCTTCTACAGCCCCCGGTCGCTGATCTGCGCCCGCGTCCTTTCCTATGAGGAGACGATCGTCCCCGACCGCGCCTTTTTCGCGGAACGGCTCGGCCGGGCGCTGCGCCTCCGCGTCGAAACGCTCAACCTCCCGGTCTCCACCGACGGCTACCGGCTCGTGCACTCCGAGGGGGACCTGCTGCCGGGTCTCGTCGTGGACCAGTACGCGGGCCATCTGGTAGTGCAGTTCTCGACCGCGGGGATGCACCGCCACCGCGAGATGATTCTCGATGCGCTCCAGGAGGTGGTGCGGCCCAAGGCGATCTACGAACGGCCCGACGAGACAGCCGCCGAGCTCGAGGGCCTTCCCCGGGAGGGAGGGATCCTGCGCGGCGTCGAGCCCCCCGGCCCCCCCTCGATCCTCGAAAATGGCGTCTGCTTCCGCATCGGCCTGGGGCGTGGGCAGAAGACCGGCTTTTATGCCGATCAGCGCGACAACCGCGAATTCCTGGGCCGCTTCGTGCGCGACAGGACGGTGCTCGACCTCCACACCTACACCGGGGGCTTTGCCCTCTATGCCGCCGCCAACGGCGCGCGGGAGGTGATGGGAGTGGATTCCTCCGGCCCGGCGCTCGCCCTCGCGGTGGAGAACGCGATGCTCAACAACGGGCGCCAGGTCCGATTCGAGCGTGGGGACAGCCGCACCGTCTGCGACAACCTCCACGCGGCGGGACGCTCCTTCGACGTGGTGATCTCCGATCCGCCCAAGTTCGCGCGGAACCGGTCCGGCGTGGACAAGGCGCTGCGCGCCTACCGCGACCTGCACCTGCGCGCCCTTCGCGTCGTCGCGCCCGGGGGACTGTTCGCGGCCTCCTCCTGCTCCGGAGCCGTGGGGGAAGAGGAGTTCCTGGATACGATCCGCTCCGCCGCCCACGACCTGGGCCGCCATGTCCAGGTCCTGCACCGCGGAGGGCAGGCGCCGGACCACCCTGTCCTCGCCACCTGCCCGGAGGGGCGCTATCTCAAGTTCGTGGTGACGTGCGTGATGTGAGCGCGCCCTCCGCGGAACGCCGCGCCCGCGGCTACTGGACCGGCCGGGGGGGCTACGCCGATGCCCAGGCGCCCTCCGCGCGCGCCTTCGCCCACCCCAAGGCGGCGCTCATCGCCGAGACTCTGGGCCTGAGAGGGGACGAGCCGCTCCTCGACGTCGGGGCGGGCACCGGGCATCTCACCGAGGCATTTCGCGAGCGGGGCCACGCGGTATTGGCCCTCGACGCCTCCGCCGGGATGCTTGCGCGCAACCCCGCCCCCGTCCGCCTGCTCGCCGACGCCGCCCGCCTCCCCTTCCCCGACGGCGCCTTCGCCTTGGCGGTGGAGGCCAATCTCCTGCACCACGTGCCCGATCCGGTGGCGGTGCTGCGGGAGATGGCGCGGGTGAGCCGGCTGGGGGTCGCCTGCATCGAGCCGAACCGCAACCACCCCCCCATGTTCCTCTTTTCCCTCCTCGTGAAGGAGGAGCGGCCGGGGCTACGGTTCACGCGGCGACACCTCGCGCGGCTCGCCGCCGCCGCGGGACTCGCCCCCGTCAAACTTGTGTCGACGGGCTGGGTCTACCAGAATAGGACCCCGGCCGCAGTGGCACGCTGGTTGGGAAGGCGCAACGGAGCGTGCGCGTTGGCCGCGTATCTTGTCGGTGTCTTCAGGAAAGCGAGGTAGAGCATGGAGAGTGCGCAACCTTCCACTCCGAGCGGCGGAACCAGCGCGGCGAAAGCAGCCGCGGATTTCAAGGCGATGCCCATGGCGGAGAAGATCGTCGCCGTGGCGGCGCTGTTGGGGCTCGCGGGATTCCTCTTCGGCCACGGGTTCAGCGTCCTCTTCAAGGCGTGGCACGCTACCGGCCTTTTCCTCGGCACCCTGGGTGTGCTCGTGCTGATCGGCACCAAGCTCTTCGGCGTGGTCCTCCTCGCCGGCGGGATGCACACGAAGGTCGTCGTCCTCCTCGCGCTCCTGCCCGCGGTCGGCATGGTCATCGACGCCATGAACCTGAGTGTCTGGTTCTTTCTCATGCTCATCGCGACTTTCGTCATGGCCTACGCGGCCGCAAAGATCACAAGCCGGGAGAGCTTGCTCAAGTAACCGGATCGATCCGCATGGAGAGGTCGAGGGCGGGGGCGCTGTGGGTGAGCGCGCCCACCGAGATGCGCTCCGCCCCCGCGTCGGCGTAGCGCCGGACGTTTGCGAGGGTGATCCCGCCGGAGACCTCGATACGGGGGCGGGGCGCGTCGCCGCGCAGCGCGCGGGCGCGGCGGACCTCGTCCGGCTCGAACTCGTCGAGGAGCACCACATCGGCTCCGGCGGCGCAGGCCGCGCGGAACTCGTCGAGGCTCTCCGCCTCCACGATGACGGGAACGCCCGGGGGACGCGCGGCGAGCGCACGGGCGGCATCCGGCGTGAAGGCGAGGTGGTTTTCCTTCACCAGGATCGCGTCGTAAAGACCGAACCTGTGGTTGCGCCCGCCACCGGCGCGCACGGCGTACTTCTCGAGGAGGCGGAGGCCAGGAGTCGTCTTTCGAGTGTCGAGGATCTCCGCCCCGGTTCCCGCCACCGCGTCGACGAATCGGGAGGTGAGCGTCGCGATCCCGCTCAGGCGCATGAGGAAGTTGAGCGCCGTGCGCGTCGCGCGCAGCAGGGCGCGCGCCGGCGCCTCCACCTCCAGGACCGACTCTCCCGGCTCGATGCAACTGCCGTCGTGCGCCTGCCGCGTCACCCGCAGGTCGCCCTGCGCCTCTAGGCGGAGCACCTCCAGCGCCACGGCGAGGCCCGCCAGGACGCCGGATGCTTTGGCCACGATCCGGCCCGTGCCCCGCGCCCCTTCCGGCACGAAGAGCTCGGTCGTCCGATCGCCGCTGCCGATGTCCTCGGCCAGCGCCGCACGCAGGAAGGGTCGCAGGGAGTCCAGATCGAGCCCGGCCATCCCAGCCAGTCTGCGAGCCGGGCGTAACCCCCGCAAGGGAGAGCCGAGAAGCCCCGCCCGGTGTCGCGCGCGACCCGCACGGAGGGCTCCCGGCGCTGCTCTCAGTAGAATCGGAGGCGTGGAGGACCCCCTGCGGCAGTGCGTCGGCTTCCGGCTGGGGGCCGTCTACCGGCGAGTCGACCGCATCTTCAACCGCGCCTACGAGGAATTGGGCGTCTCCCATGCACACGCCCAGATCCTCCTCTGCCTCCAGGGCCAAGGGGAGCTGCGGGCCGCCGACCTGGCCACGCGGACCGGTCTCGACTCTTCGACGGTGAGCCGTCTCGTGAAAGAGCTCTGCCGGCGCAAGCTCGTGAAACGGCGCCCCGCGCCGGCCGACGGGCGTTCCCAGCTCCTCTCCACCGCCACCCGGACGGAGCGCTTCTGCCAGCGCCTCCTGGAGCACCACCGGCGCATCAACGCCCGTCTCCGGCGCGAGATGTCCGATGCGGATCTGGAGGCTCTCTTTCGGATGGCCGACCTTCTCGATCGACTTCCCTGACCCGATCCCTAAGGCTCTCGATCGTCCTTGGGCCGAGGCCCGGGACGCGCCGCAGGTCAGCGAGGGAACGGAACGGTCCGCCGGTCGTACGCACCCTAACGATCGCAGCTGCGCGGGAGGGGCCGATGCCGGGGAGGAGGAGGAGCTGGGCCAGGGGGGCGGCATTGAGGTCGGGAAGCAGGGCCTCCCCCGACGGGACTGCGGAGGGGGGGGCAGCCCCCCGGAGCCAGCCGCTGAGCCCCAGGCCCGCACAGACGCAGGCGAGGAGCGCGGCAAGGACCAGGGCCGGCGGGGGTTGGGCGGATCGGCGCATACCTATACGACGGAGGCGGTGTCACGCAGCGGCGCCGAGGCGTTGCTTGACTGCCATCCCTCCTCCTGTACTGTCACCGGTTTCATTCCCTGAAGCCTTTCCGCGCAGGCCGTCACCAGGCATGCGGGAGGTTGGGACGGGACGGGGCGGCAGCATTCCGAGGCGGGTTGGAACATCATCCCGCCGCGGGGTGGGATGCCTCGCTCCGATCCCTCCCACCCCGCGGCAGGGCGGTGCTGAGCGGAGTGGCCCGACGCCCGACGTGGGGGGTTCCCTGTGACCGCGACCTGCCTAGCCCTGCTCAAGAGCGATCCCAAAACGCTCATCCTGGCCGCCGGAGTCTTCGCGGTCCTGGCCCTGGTCTTCGCCTTCGTGCTCTCGCGCCGGATCGCGGCGCAGCCCGGAGGCACGGAGGACATGAAGCGGATCGCCAGCGCCATCCGTCAGGGGGCGATGGCGTTTCTGCGGACCGAGTACATGATCCTCTTCTTCTTCTCCCTGGCGATGGTCGCCGCCCTCACGATCTTCGTGGACGCCGGCGGATGGGCGAAGTTCCTCGAGATCCAGAAGGCGGGCGGGCTGAAGGAGCTGCTCCTGCCGAGTGGCGCCACCGGCGGCACCGCCGCCTGCTTCCTGGCCGGCGCGACCTGCTCGGTGCTGGCGGGCTTTTTCGGGATGCGCACAGCCACCCAGGCCAACGTGCGCACCACCGAGGCGGCCCGCAACGACATCGGCGCGGCCCTAAGGATCGCCTTCTCCTCCGGCAGCGTCATGGGCATGACGGTGGTCGGCCTCGGGCTCATCGGAATCGTGGGGCTCGTCCAGTGGCGCGGGCTCAACCCCAACCTGATCTTCGGCTTCAGCCTCGGCGCCTCCTCCATCGCGCTGTTCGCGCGGGTCGGGGGCGGCATCTACACCAAGGCCGCCGATGTGGGCGCTGACCTCGTGGGCAAGGTGGAGGCGGGGATCCCCGAGGACGACCCGCGCAATCCGGCGGTCATCGCCGACAACGTGGGCGACAACGTCGGGGACGTGGCGGGAATGGGCGCCGACCTGTTCGAATCCTACGTGGGCGCCATCATCGCGGCGATGGTCATCGCGTTCGACTTCAATTCGAGGACGGAGACGGACTTCGGCGTCCTCGTGGCGCTCCCCGTGGCGCTGGCGGGGGTCGGCATCCTGGCCAGCCTCGTCGGCACGTTCACGGTGCGGGCGAAGGACGAGCAGGGCCTCTCCGGTGCGCTCTTCCGCGGCCTCTACGTGGCCGGCCTCCTCTTCGCGGGCCTCGCGGCCGCGGTCATGTACCTCATGAAGGTGCACGAGATCCGGCTCGGCGACCAGATCTGGGCGAACGATTGGGGCATCTACATCGCCCTGGTCTCGGGCCTCGTCCTCGGGATCCTCATCGGGAAGGCCACGGAGTACTACACCTCCGAGAAGATGCGCCACGCGCGCGAGATCGCCCGTCAGAGCGAGACCGGCGCGGCGACCAACCTCATCCACGGGCTCGCGGTCGGGATGCAGTCCACCGCGGTCCCGATCCTCCTCATCGCCGCGGCGACCTACGGCGCGTTCTACTTCGCCGGACTCTACGGCGTCGCCATCAGCGCGGTGGGCATGCTGGCCACCCTCGGCATCTCCCTCGCCGTGGACGCCTACGGCCCGGTCGCCGACAACGCGGGCGGCATCGCCGAGATGAGCCACTGCCCGCCTGACGTGCGCAAGCGCACCGACGCCCTGGACGCGCTGGGCAACACCACCGCGGCCATCGGCAAGGGGTTTGCGATCGGTTCGGCGGCCCTCACGGCACTGGCGCTCTTCTTCGCCTACGCCCACGCGGCCCACATCCTCGAAACGGGCATCAACGTGCTGGATGCCAAGACCTTCAGCGGCGTCCTCATCGGCGGCATGCTCCCCTTCCTCTTCAGCGCCATGACGATGAAGGCCGTCGGCCGCGCCGCCAACCGGATGATCGAGGAGGTGAGGCGGCAGTTCCGCGAGATCACCGGCCTGATGCAGGGGCAGGCGGAACCCAACTACGCCCGCTGCGTCTCCATCGCGACCCGCGGCGCCCTGCGGGAGATGATCGTGCCCGGGCTCCTGGCCATCGCGGCCCCCATCGCGGTGGGCGTCCTCATGGGCAAGGTCGCCGTGGGCGGCCTCCTCATCGGCTCCCTCCTCACCGCGGTCCTCATGGCCATCTTCATGGCCAACTCCGGCGGCGCCTGGGACAACGCCAAGAAGTACATCGAGAGCGGGGCGCACGGGGGCAAGGGCTCCCCCGCCCACAAAGCGGCGGTCACCGGGGACACCGTGGGCGACCCCTTCAAGGACACCAGCGGCCCGAGCCTCAACATCCTCATCAAACTCATGTCGGTGGTGTCCCTGATCTTCGTGGGGCTCTTCTCCTAGGCAGGCGTTACGCCCCCGGCAACGCAGATTCCACAAATAGCTGCATCTCCCGGGCGGGGAAGCGGGGTCAGGGGGGCGGGGGCACGGCCTGGGCCGGCAGGGCCCCCGGCACGTGCGTTGCGATGAGAGCACGGGGCGCGGACGGGCCGCTCCCCGCTCCGCCCGTATACTTGGATGCCAGCCATGACGCGAACCCTCGCCCTCCTGCTCCTCCTCCCCCTCGTGACCCTCGCGAGCGACGACGAGGAGTCGATCCGCCGCTTCCGGCTCAAGAAGGATCCCCTCTCCCCGATCTCCGGCTACGTGAGCGAGGCGAACAACGACGGGTTCAAGTTCCGTGCGCTCGGGTTCAGCGGCTCCACGCGCCAGATCCGCTGGGAGGACGTCGTCGAGGAGGACTCCCGGGCGATGCGCATCGAGTTCCGTCTCGAGATGACCGACGACGAGCGTCTCGGGCTCATCCCGGGGCACCGGCTCTGGTTCAACGGGGGGGGGTTCGACGAGGGGCTGCTGCTCAAGATCGACGAGAACGGCCGCCACTGGCTGAAGGTGAAGCGGCTCGTCCTCCCCTACCCGCAGGACCGCGTGGAACGGGTGGAGGAGATCAAGATCGCCGAGAACGAGGTCTACGACGAGCAGGAGCTCTACACGGTTCGCCTGTCGCGGAACGCCCCGAAGAGCGCGCGGGAGCACAAAGATCTCGCAGACTACATGTTCGACTCAGGCTACTTCGACAAGGCACGCGACCACTACGACCAGGCGCTTGCCTCCGATCCCTCCCTGGCGTCGGAACTGGCCGGGCGGATGGAGGAGCTCAAGGAGCTGGCCAAGGACGTCGAGTTGGTGGCCGCGCGCTCCAAGGCGGGGTATTTCTCCAACATCCTCAACGACTTCGACCGCGCGCTGGCGACCATGCAGGATTACCTCGATCGCCACCCTGACCGCCAGCGGTCGGTGGTGCGCGTAGTGCGTGACATCGAGAACCGCCGCCAGGAGAAGTACCAGGAGCGGTTCAACCACCTCAAGCACCGCGCCTCCGATCACCTCATCAAGCGCTACCTCGAGCGGAACAAGCCCGAGGACGTCAACACCGCCATGTCCTGGGTCACCTCCAAGCTCCCGGAGGAGATCGAGAAGGCGGTGCGCGCCGCGATGGGGATCTCCGCGGAGGAGTACAAGAAGTTCCTCGCCACCCGGGGCAAGGGCGCGCTCCACTTCGCCAGCTACGGACCGGGCTCCTTCGTCGTCGATCCCCGCGCCCGCCGCGGGAAGTCCTCCCCCAAGGAGATCCGGGGCGATCCCAACGACTGGTGGCGCGGATCCGCCGACGTCCAGACCCGCGCCAGCTTCCTGCGCGCGCTGGCGGCGGAGAAGCTGACCGACATCTTCGAGATGATGTCGGTGCGGACCTCGGGCTGCCTCTCCTGCGGCGGCTCCGGCCAGGTCCGCAAGCAGTCGATGAGCGAGGTGAAGGGCGTCGGGCACGAGTGGAGCGAACTCTGCCCCCGCTGCTTCGGCGCCCGCGAGGACCGCGGCGTGGCGTTCCGGTAGGCGGCACGCCGCGTTGCCGGGGAGCGAAGGGTGGCCCTGGCGGCGCTCCCGCGCGTTTCTGGGCGCTCGCTGCGCTACCCGATGCGCTTGGCGTCGCACCAGAGGTGCTCGAGCCCGTAGTAGGCACGATGCTCGGGCAGAAAGAGGTGGACCACGAGGTCGCCGTAGTCGAGGACGACCCAGCCCGAGGAGGGCTGCGCGTCCAGGCCGATGCGCGCATGCTTGCGCGCCTTGCGCGCCTTCTCGCACGATTCGACGATGGCGGCCGCCTGGCGCGAGTTCGCCACGGTGGCGATGAGGAACTCGTCGGCGAGGTCGGTCACCCCCCGGACGTCCAAGCGCACGATCTCCTCGGCGCGCATCGCGTCGAGGAGTCCCGCGACGAAGTCGGCGAACTCGTTCGGCTCACGGGCAGGGAGCGCGGCGCGTGCCTCCTCGGGAGGCTTGGCTTTCGGCCGGGCGGTGCGCTTGCGAGGAGTACTCACTCTCCGCAGCCGCACCCGTCTCCCGCGCCCCCGCCCCCCGCGGCAGGTTTCGCCGCGGCGGCCTCCCGCTCGGCGCGGATCTTCGCAGCCATGGCGTCGGCGAGGGCCTTTTCGCTCGTCTCCTCGAGCTCGACGAGCATGTTCACCCCCAGGATCCGGCGCACGCCCACCTCGAGGGTATCGCTTCCCAAATCCTCGATGACGCGGCTCTTCTCCCCCATGATCCAGGCGTAGCGCTTCGCGCGGCCGTTGGCGTGGACGAAGCCGAGCCGCTCCACCCGGGCGAGGTCCGTGACCCAATAGAGACCCCCCGACGCGTAGCGCCACTTCTCCACGAAGGCCAACTGGGTCCTCGACTTCTCGTCGATGGCGATGTAGACCGCCTCCTTCGTGCCGACTTCGGGTTCCGGGCCCGCGCGCCGGGGCGTGGAACCCTCGCGGCTCTTGCAGGCGGCGACGAGCAGGAGGGCTGCGAGGGGGAGCATCCTCTTCATACGGGCAGGGATCGTAACCTCTAGGGGGAGTTCCGAACAGTGGATGCCGCATCGGTCCTTTCGCCCGGGGGGGCGGTCGCCGCCGCCCTGCCGGGGTTCAGGCCCCGCGCCGAGCAGCAGGAGATGGCTGCGGTCGTGGAGCGGGCCCTCGTGGAGGGGCGCAAGCTCGTGGTGGAGGCGGGGACGGGGGTAGGCAAGTCGTTCGCCTACCTCGTGCCCCTGCTGATGCATCTGGAGGGGGGCGGGGGGTCGGTGGTGGTGGCGACGCGGACGATCGCGCTCCAGGAGCAGTTGGTCGGGAAAGACCTCCCGTTCCTGCTCGAGGCGATGCGCCCGCGCGCGGTGCGCGTGGCGCTGGCCAAGGGGCGCGGCAACTACGTCTGCCTGCGGCGGCTCGAGCTGGCGCACCAGGAGGGGGGCGGACTCTTCCGCGAGGCGGAGGCGCGGCAGCAGGTGAACAGGCTTCACGCCTGGGGACGGCAGAGCGTCGACGGGAGCCTCGCCGACCTCGCGTTCCGGCCTCTCCCGGAGGTCTGGGACGCGGTGAAGGCGGAGCAGGGCAACTGCCTGCACCAGCGCTGTCGCTTCTTCGCCCCCTGCGGATACCAGCGTTCGCGCCGCGAGATCGCGGAGGCCAACCTGCTCGTCGCCAACCACGCCCTCGTCTTCGCCGACCTGCTCCTGCGCGAGGCGGGGGGCCAGATCCTCCCGGACTACGACGTCTTGGTGCTGGACGAGGCACACGGGCTCGAGGAGGGAGCCGCCGAGCACTTCGGACTCTCGGTGAGCCAGGTCGCGGTGACGCGCCAGCTCGCGCGGCTCGTGGGCACGCGCAAGTCGGGCGGGCTCCTGGGACGGGTGAGCGGGACCGAGCCGTTCAAGCCCCTGGTCGCGGCGGTGCGGGACGCGGCGGAGGAGCTGTTCGCGGGCCTCGGGCGGTTGCGCGGCCAGCGGCCTGAGGTGCGTCTGCGCCAGCCGGGGGAGTTCGACGATCCGCTCAACAAGCCGTTGGGGCAGCTCCTGAGGGCGCTGCGGCGCAAGCACGCCGAGATCCAGGACGTCGAGGTGGCGCTGGAGTGGAAGGCGCGCATGGCGCGGCTGGAGGAGATCCAGCAGGCGGTGGAACTCATCCATGGGCTCGTGGACGGCGAACTGGTCTATTGGGTGGAGGGGGCGGGGAGGCGGGAGCGGTCGGTCTTGCGCGGCGCCCCGGTGGACGTGGCGCCCATCCTGAAGCGCTCGCTCTTCCGGCGCACGCCCTGCGTCGTGATGACGAGCGCGACCCTGCGGGCGGGCGGGACCTTCGAGCACTTCAACCGGACGGTCGGGCTCGAGGAGCCGCTGGAGTGCGCGCTGGGAAGCCCGTTCGATTACGCGCGCCATTGCCGGCTGCTCGTCTATCCCGGGATGCCGGACCCGCGCGAGCCCGCCTACGACGCGGCGGTCGTGGAGCGCGTGCGCGCGCTGGTGCTCGAGAGCCACGGCGGCGCCTTCGTGCTCTTCACCTCCTATCGCGCGCTCGAGGCGGCGCACGAGGCGTTGCGCGAGGAGTTCAGGGACGCGGGGTTGCTGGTGCTGCGGCAGGGGGGCGACACCAAGCCGGCGGACATCCTCGAGGCGTTCCGTGCGAGGTCGGACTGCGTCCTGTTCGCCACCGACACCTTCTGGCAGGGCGTCGACATCCGCGGGAAAAACCTGCGGCTCGTGATCCTCACGCGGCTCCCGTTCGCCGTACCCGACCATCCGCTCCAGCAGGCGCGGGTGGAGCGCATCGAGGCCGAAGGCGGCGACTCCTTCCGGCAACTCTCCTTGCCGCAAGCGGTGCTCAAGCTGCGGCAGGGGTTCGGACGCCTCATCCGCACCCACGAGGACCGCGGCATCGTCGCCATCCTCGACCCCCGCATCCGCACCAAGCCCTACGGATCCCTCTTCCTCAGATCGCTCCCCCCCTGCCCGGTGGAGGAGCGGTGAGCTTCGTGAAGCGTGTCGCCCCAACCGCCTTGCATCACGAGATTTGCGCCGGACGGCGGCGAAGGCCACGACTCTTCCGCATGCTGCGCACCCAGAGCCAGGAAGCCACTCCCGTGGCGGCGAGGAGCGCGCCCCCGACATTGTGGCCCGACCGGAAGGCGAGGTAGACAAGCGCGACGTGACCGATCAGGAGCAACGCCGCGTGGGGGGCGGCGTCCGCAGAACGCCTCGCTTCCTGCGCCGCCAGTTCCCGGAGGCGGGGTGGGATCGGTCGCGCCCGTGCTGCTCTCCGCTCCGCGGCGCGGTCGGCGAGAAGGGCGACCGCCATGGCGAGAAACCAGATGGCCATCCCGCCCGCGAAGAACCAGCCGAAGCGCATGCCCGTCACGAAGGAGTGGAGCGTCCAGCCTACTGTGCCGACGCTCAGGAGCCACCGGAACGCGACCCCACCCGCGGGCCCGAGGCCCCGCATCATCGCGACACCAGCGCCGCGCGCAGCAGGCGCACGTGCTCGGGCCCGGTGCGGCAGCAGCCGCCGATGAGCAGGGCCCCGGCGTCGCGCCAGCGCAGCGCCGCTTCGGCGAAGCCTTCCGGCGCGCGTTCGCCCGACCAGCGGCGGGTCGAGGCGTCGTAGCGTTCGCCGGAGTTGGGGTAGACGACGATCGGTTTCGCGGAGGCGCGACGGATCTCCGCGATGAGCGGTGCGAGGAAGGGGGGCGGGGTGCAGTTCACGCCGATGGCGAGCACCTGGTCGATGGCGTCGAGGTGGGCGGCGCACTCGGCGATGGGGGTTCCATCGGAGATGCGCTTTTCGTCGCGGCAGCTGAAGCTGAACCAGGCGCGCGCCCCGGGCACCTCGTGCAGGAGGCGTGCCAGGGCGCGCGCCTCGGTCCGCGAAGGGATCGTCTCGCAGGCGAGCAGATCGCCCCCGCCCCCGGCCAGGAGATGGAACCGTTCGCGGTGCCACTCGCAGAGCCCCGCTTCATCCAGATCGTAGGCGCCGGTGTACTCCGCGCCGTCGGCGCGAGCGGCGCCGTAGGGGCCGACGCTGGTGGCGACCAGCGCGCGGCGCGGCGTGAAGGCATCGCGCTCCAGGACTGCGAGCGCGGGGGCGAGGCGGAGGAGGCCGGCGGCCCCCGGGAGGGACATGCCGGCGCGCACGAACCCCGCGGCGGTCGCCTGGTAGCTCGCGGAGAGGATGCAGTCCGCGCCCGCTTCGAGGTAGGCGCGGTGGACGCGCCGGATCGCGCCGGGATCGTCACGGAGCAGCCGGGCTGACCAGAGGGGGTCGTCGAGGCGATGGCCCTGGGCTTCGAGCTCGGTCGCAAGGCCGCCGTCGAGGATGACGGCGCCTTGACGCGCGAGAATCTCCTCCCAAGGAACCATGGAACTGCGCCAGCGCTTGCGCACATTCTGGCACGCAACGCTTTGTCCCACCACGGGTTGCGCAGACCCGAAGCGGAGACCCTGAGCGTTACCGCCAGTGGTCGGGGCGGTCCTCGGGGCGGGGGGGCTTGACGGGGTCCTTCATGCGCTGCTCGAACTGGCGCGTCGCCTCCGCATCGCGCTGCTTCTGGTCCTGGAGCAGATCCTCGAACCCGGGGTTCTGCTTCTCCTTCAGAGCCTCCTTCCAGGGGTCGTCCACGTGGCGTTCGAGGTGGAGTACCTTGTTGCGCGCGTCGATGCGCAGCTTCACGCTCTCGCCGGGCTTGAGCTCCAGCGCATGCAGCGCCTCGGCGGGAAGATGCAGTTCCCCCTTGGGGCCGAGGGTGAGAAAACGGGTCGGATCCGCCATGGCATCACGTTATTCCATGAGGCGTCCCGGCGCCACGACGGGCGCAGGCCGCACCCACAAGGGCCCTCAGGACAACGGGTTAGAGCCGTCGAATCTCTGACCCCGGGTCGCTCAGCGCATGTCGAGGGTGAGGGCGGTTTCGCCGGTGCCGTCCAGAGCGAGTTCGCGCTCGACTGCGGGAAGCGGGGAGGAGCCGGTGGTTCCGCGCAGGCGGAAGCGCCCGGGGCCGAGGCCGGTGATCACCGCTTCGCCGTCCGCGCCGGAGGACGCCTGCCTCTGGTAGGTGGGCGTCCCGAGGTGGATGGCCCACACCTGGAACGACGCGGGGTGCGTGCCCTCGGGAACGAGGAGCTTGAAGCGGATGCGCGCGCCGGGCGAAATCTCCAGATCGCCGAGATCGTTGTCGCCGGCCGAGAGCACCACGCCTTCGCGGTCGAAGGGGGCGCCGCCCTCATCCACGAAAGGGGGATTCTCGAACCAGAGCCTGTAGGTCCCCGGCACGAAGCCGCGCACGGTGTAGCTGCCCCCCTCGAGCCTCGCGCTCGTCTGGTGAGCGACGCCGGCGCCGAGAAGCTGGACCTTCAGAAACGGGGGCGGGGCCGACGGCACGGGTCCGCGCAGGCGGAAGCGCAGCGACGGGCTCGGGCCGAGGCGCAAGACGGCCCCCGTGAGTCCGTCCGTCGTCTCGAGGTGGCCGCGCTCGGGATCGGGCGCCAGGGTCGGATGGCGCGCCGTGAGGCGCAGCGCCGTGCCGCGGGGCAGGCGCGTGGAGAACGCCCCCGTGCGCGGCTCCACCATCACGCGCTCCGGCTGCCACTCGTTGCTCTCGCGGTCGACCCCCGCCCCCGTCACCTCGATCCACGAGGCGGCAAGCTCCTCTTCGCGCGGCGCCTGCACCACCCCGGCGACGGTCACGAGCGGAGGCAATTCGACCTTCATCTCCCCCGGCGGTCCTTCCACGGCCAGGGTCGCTTCCGCGAGCACGAGCCCGCTCCCGAGCGCGCGCAGGCGATGGCGCCCCGGCTCGAGTCCCTGATAGAGCCAGCCGGTGTCGGTGTTCTTCCTCTTCTTGCGCGCCGTCGAGGAGGCGGAGTCGACGGTGATCCAGGTCCCGCCCGCGAGGAGCTGCAGCTCCGTCTGGCGCAGGAGGGGATGGTCGGGCACGAGATCTCCCGTGAACTGCACATCGAGGCTCAGCCCCGCCGTGAGGTCGAAGGTCTTCCGGAGCGGGCTGCCGGCCGGCGGCACCCGCACGAGGGCCGAGGCTCCGACGAAGAGCGGCGAGGTGAGGGTGATGCGCAGGGTGTCGCCGAAGCCGCGCGGGATGGCCACCCGTCCGTCGATGCGCCCCGCCTTCCGGTCCTCGGAGAGGGCATCGAGGACGAGCCCTTCGATCGAGAGCTGGAAGTCCTTGGGAAGCGCCGGCACGCCATCGAGGAGCACGAGCACCTCGACGTCCCGCAGCGCCGGGAGCGGCACTGCGAGGCTCTGGCTCGCCTTCGACAACTCCACCGTCGCGACATAGATCCGCGCGCGCGATTGCGGTTGGACGAAGACCAACTCCGCCGTCCCCTCGCCCGAGACCTCCAGCGTCGCGATCCCGTCGTCGCCCGACACAGCCTCGCCCATGCGCTTCGGCCCTTGCCAGATCGCGAGGGTCACCCCCGGGCGGCCCACCTTCACCTCCACCTTGTGCGCAGGCTTGCGAGGCTGGTCGACCGACGCAACGCCCGCGCCTCCCGCGGTCTCGGGCGCGGCGGCTCCGCCCGCGCTCGTGGAGACGGATCGCTCGCGCCCCGCACTCCTCCCGTCCTCGCGGAGGAGGAGAAACGCCACTACCGCGACTGCGATCAGTGCGGCGACCAGGAAGAGTCGCGGAAGCCTCCCGTTCATGGTGGTCTGGGCGGCCAGACTACCAGAGCGGCGTTGGAGACCGAGTGCGCCGCGACCGCGGCGAGAAGGCGCGCCGCGGCGGGCCCCGACGGGGTAGGATCGCGCCCGTGCGAAAGGATGGGAGCCTCCTCTTCTGGGCCATCGTCACCGGGGCGGTGGGCGGATTCGCGTCGGGTATCTTCGTCGGGCCTCCCATGGCCGCGGTCCGGCCGGCCGGGGACATCTTCCTCACCGCGCTGCGGATGCTCATCGTCCCGCTGGTGATGGCCTCCCTGGCGATCGGGGTGAGCAGCCTCGGCGACGTGCGGCGCGCCGGGCGCTTCGGCCTCACCACGATCGCCTACTACCTGGCGACGACGGCGGCCGCGGTCCTGCTCGGCATGCTCCTGGTCAACCTCATCCGGCCCGGCGAGGGGATGCAGCCCGCGGGCCTCGCGCTCCCGGAGAAGCTGGCGGGGCGAACGCCCACCACCTGGATCGACATCCTCAAGTCCTTCGTCTCGCCCAACCTCATCGAGGCGATGGCGAAGATGGACATCTTGCCGCTCATCGTCTTCAGCCTCGCGTTCGGGGCGGTGCTCACCACCCTCGGCGAAAAGGCGCGGCCGGTGCTCGCTTTCTTCGACGGCGTGAACGAGGCGATGATGAAAATGGTGCGCCTGCTCATGTGGGCGGCGCCTGTCGGCATCTTCGCGCTCATCGCTGCGAGGCTGGGGGAGGCGGGAGGGGGGCACGCCGCTTGGCGGGAGGTGCAGAGCATCGGCGCCTACGCCGGCACGGTCGTCTCCGGGCTCGCCATCCACGGCCTCCTCGTGCTGCCCCTCCTTCTTTGGCTCCTCGGGCGGCGCGCGCCGGGCGCGTTCGCACGGGGCATGGGCCCTTCGCTCCTCACCGCGTTCTCCACCGCCTCCTCCAGCGCCACGCTCCCGGTCACGCTCTATTGCGCCACGGAGCGCAACGGCGTTTCGAAGCGTTCGGCGGAGTTCGTCATCCCGGTGGGCGCCACCATCAACATGGACGGCACCGCGCTCTACGAGGCGGTCGCGGCCATCTTCATCGCCCAGGCGACGGGCCACGATCTGAGCGGCACGCAGATGGTCCTCATCTTCCTCACCGCCACCTTGGCCTCCATCGGAGCCGCGGGCATCCCCGAGGCGGGGCTCGTGACGATGCTCATGGTGCTCACCGCGGTGAACCTGCCGCTCGAGGGCATGGGACTCATCCTCAGCATCGACTGGCTCCTCGACCGGTTCCGCACCACGGTCAACGTCTGGGGCGACGCGGTCGGATCCGCGGTGCTCGACCGGATCGGCGGGTTGCCGCCGGAACAGGGATGACGTGACCGCCCTCCTCCTCCTCGGGCTCCTCGTCGATGGATCGTTCCGGGACTGGGAGGGCGAGGCGCCGCGCCATTGGCAGGTCACGGTGGGAGCGCGGAGCGGCGAGGGCGCCGCGTCCCTCGTCGAACGGGGGGCGGAGGGGGGCGTGCGGCTCGCAGGGGATGCGGGGACCGGGGTCTGGCGCATGCTCACCCAGCGCGTCGCCCTCGACGCGGGGGCGACCTACCGCCTCTCCTTCGAGGCGCGCGCCCTCGGGCTCCTGCGCGAGGGGCGCCAATTCGACAACGCCTACGTCGGCGTGCGCCTCGCGGGCGGCACGGCGCTGCGCGTGGATCGTCCGCTCTCTCCCGAGTGGGCCCCCGGCGAGGTGATCTTTCGGGAGGGGGGCGGGGGAAGCGCGGAGGTGGCGCTGTTTCTCTCCAAGACCGGGGCGATGGAGGTGCGCGCCCTCGTCCTGGAGCGGGTCGCCCCGAAGGAGAGTTTCGACCTGCTTGTGCGCCACATGGATCGCTACTACAGCCACTTCCAATCCAAGGGGATCGACTGGACGAAGCTGGCTGCGCGCCATCGCGCAACGGTGCTCGCTGCGGACGACGACGCGGCGTTCATGATCGCGCTCCTCCCGATGCTGATGGAATTCAAAGACCCCCACATCTCGATCCGAGGTCCGTCGGGGCCGCTCTTCCCGACGTTTCTCGATGCGCCGCAGCGCAACTTCGACTACGCGGCGGTGGCGCGCGGCTTGGCGAACCCGCGCATGATCGGCAAGGTCGCGCTGGCCGGCGATCTCGGGGAGGGCGCGGGCTACCTCGGCGTCTTCAGCTTGCAGGGGGAAGAGGCGCTCTTCACGGAGGTCGGGGAGAGCCTGGCGCGCATGGGGGAGTGCCGCGGGATCCTTCTCGATCTGCGCGCCAACGGCGGCGGCGACGAACGGCGCGCGGCGGCGCTGGCGGGCTTTTTCGCGGACAAGGCGCGGCTCTATGCCAAGGCGCGCTTCCGCTCGGGAGCGCAGCACGACCAGTTCGGCCCGCCCGAGGAGCGATGGATCGCGCCCCGGGTCCCTGCGGGATTCCTGCGCCCGGTGGTCTGTCTCATCGGGCAGCACTGCATGAGCAGCGGAGAGGCGTTCGCCAAGATGATGGCGGTGATGCCCCACGTGACCATGGCGGGACAGCCGACGCGCGGCGCGAGCGGGAACCCCGCCCCCGTCCCCCTGCCCAACGGCGTGGAAGTCTGGTTCAGCCGGTGGGTGGACTTCCTGCCGGATGGGACCGCGACCGAGGGGCGCGGCCTCGCGCCCCACGTGGAAATCGATCCGCAGGGCGAGGGGGACGCTACGTTTCGCGCCGGGGTCGCGCTCCTGCGCCGTCGCATCGAGGAGGCGGCGGGAGGATAATGCCGCCATGCGCCTCCTCGTCGTCGCTCTCGCGCTGCTCGGCGCCTGCGCGCGGCCCGCCACCGAGTTCGTCGTCTTCGAGGCGGCCCCGGGGTTCACCGCGGAGGCGCGGCGCGAGGAGACCGTCGCCCTCGATGCGCGGGACGGCGATCGCGTGCTGCTCGAATCGCCCTTCGCGTGGGTCCGCTTCCAGCCCGCGACGGACGCGGCGTCGCCGCGCGTGCGTTGGAGCGCGCGCATCAAGGCGCGCACGCGCGAGGAGGCGGCGGCTCTGCTTGCCGGGATCCGCGTCGCTTGCACGCGGGATGGGGACGGCGTACGGATCGGCGTGGAGGCCGCGCCCCTCGAGATCCGTAGCGCGGAGGCTGTCTACCGCGTCAATCCCAGCCTCGAGATCCTCGTCGAGATGCCGGCGGGGTGCGCGGTGCGCGCGAGGGTCGGGGCGGGGGATGTGATCGTGGCGGGGCCCGCGGGGAATTGCGAAGTTTCGAGTGACTACGGACGGATCGCGCTGAGCGAGATCGTCGGGGACATCGACGCGCGCGGAGGCAGCGGGGACATCGAGATCCGGGGGGCGCGGGGGGCGTCGGTGAGCGCCACGACGAACTACGGGAGGGTCGAGATGGTGGGCGTGAAGGCGGCGCGGGTCGTCGCGCGGAGCGGGTCGGGCGGCGTGAGGGTGACCGGGGTCGTGGGGGCGGTCGATGCGGACTCCTCCTACGGGGCGGTTTTTGTGGAAGGCGTCTTGAGCGTCGTCTCCGCACGAAGCGGCTCGGGCGCGGTCGAGGTGACCGCCGCCCCGGCGAGCAGCGTGGCGGGACCCTGGAGCATCCGATCCAACTACGGCGCGTTGCTGCTCACGCTTCCGGCCACCCTCGGCTGCGAGATCGCCGCGACCACGCAGTACGGTTCCATCGAAAGCGACTTCGCTGGCCACCCCTCCCATGGTGGGAAGCGCTTCGACGCGAAGGTGGGCGCGGGCGGCCCGCAGGTCGATCTCGTCACCGGAAGCGGCGCGGTCCGCATCCGCCGAGCAGGCTGAGGGGGGCTTCCCTCCCCCGAGCGCGGCAGCGCAGCCGCACCCAGCCACATCTAACCCCTTCCCTGTAAATCACTCACAGCCGCCCGGAAGGCTGACCGTCACGTCGCGGTGCGGCCATGGAGGAGGGTTTCGACGATGGAGGGGTCGGCGAGAGTGGAGGTGTCGCCTAGGTCGTGCGTTTCGCCGGCGGCGATCTTGCGGAGGATGCGCCGCATGATCTTGCCGCTACGCGTCTTGGGGAGGCCGGGGGTGAGCTGCACGCGCTCCGGCGCGGCAAACGGCCCGATCACGGTGCGCACCTGCTGGATGAGCTCTCTCTCCAGTTCCGGGGAGGGGGCGAAGCCGTCGTTGAGGATCGCGAACGCGTAGAGTCCCTGCCCCTTCACCGCGTTGGGAACCCCCACCACCGCCGCCTCGGCCACCGCCTTGTGCGCGACCAGCGCGCTCTCCACCTCCGCTGTGCCGAGCCGGTGGCCGGAGACGTTGACCACGTCGTCGACGCGGCCGGTGATCCAGTAGTAGCCGTCCTGGTCCCGGCGGCATCCGTCGCCGGTGAAGTACTTGCCCGGGAACCGGCGGAAGTAGGTCTCCACGAAGCGCTGGTGGTCGCCGTAGACGGTGCGCATCATCCCGGGCCAGGGGAACTTGATGCAGAGATTGCCCGTCACGCCGAGTCCGATCAGCTCGTTGCCGTCGTCGTCCACCAGACAGGGCTGCACACCGGGGAGGGGATAGGTGGCCGACCCGGGCTTGAGCGTCGTCGCGCCCGGTAGCGGCGAGATGAGGACTCCCCCCGTCTCGGTCTGCCACCAGGTGTCCACGATGGGGCAGCGCCCGTCGCCGACCACGCGGTGGTACCAGAGCCACGCCTCCGGGTTGATCGGCTCGCCCACCGTCCCGAGCAGACGAAGCGTCTCCCTGCTGCGCTGCTTCACCGGAGCGTCGCCATGCTGGGCGATGGCGCGGATCGCGGTGGGGGCGGTGTAGAAGAGCGTCACCTTGTGCTTGTCGACGACGTCCCAGAAGCGCCCCCAATCGGGGTGGCTCGGCACCCCCTCGAACATGAGCGTCGTGGCGCCGTTGCAGAGCGGCCCGTAGACGATGTAGGAGTGCCCGGTCACCCACCCGATGTCGGCGGTGCACCAGTAGATGTCGTCCGGCTTCCAGTCGAAGACGAGCGCGTGGGTGTAGGCGGCGTAGACGAGATAACCCCCCGACGTGTGGAGCACCCCCTTCGGCTTCCCCGTGGACCCCGAGGTGTAGAGGATGAAGAGCGGGTCCTCCGCCCCCATCTCCTCCGCCGGGCATGTGGGCGGCGCCAGGGCGAGGAGCTCCGCCGCCTCCTTGTCGCGGCCGGGGGTCATCGGCACCTCGGCGTTGGTACGGCGCACCACGACGACATGGCGCACGCAGTCCACCCCCCGCAGCGCCTCGTCGCAGATCTTCTTCAGGGGGATGCGCTTGCCGCCGCGCAGGCCCTCGTCCGCCGTGACGAGGAGGCTGCACTTGGAGTCGAGCATGCGGTCGCGGAGCGACTCCGCGCTGAACCCCGCGAACACCACCGAGTGGACCGCGCCGATGCGCGCGCAGGCGAGCATCACCGCGGGCAGAGCGGGGATCATCGGCATGTAGAGACAGATGCGGTCGCCGCGACGCGCGCCGAGTTGCGTCAAGACGTTGGACCAGCGGCAAACCTGCTGCAGCAGCTCGGCGTAGGTGAGGCTCGCGCTCTCCTTCGGATCGTCGCCCTCCCAGAGGATGGCCATGCGCCCGCCGTTGCCCGACGCGACATGCCGGTCGAGGCAGTTCTCCGAGACATTGAGCGTCGCCCCCTCGAACCAGCGCACGTTGGCGCCGACGAATTCCCAATCCAGCACATGGTCCCAGGTGCGCCGCCAGGAGACGCGCGTCGCCACCTTCCCCCAAAAGCCCTCGGGATCGCGCACGGAGAGCGCGTAGGTCTTCAGGTACTCCTCGTGGGAGCGCACCCACGCCTTTTTCGAAAACGCCGGGGGGGGCGGAAACAGGGGCTCCATGGCCTAGTTATCGTCGAAGAACCCCACCCGATCCAGGCACTTCCGCGCCGCCGCGGTGAGCGGCAGTCGGGCAAGACGGGCACGCGTCACCCAGGTCCCGCCCCCCCGCGCCCCCCCCGCATGGATCGTGAGCAGCATCCTGCAATCGACGATGGCGTGGCGCACCGTCCCGAGGACGCGCCCGCCTCCCTTGGCTTCCGGCAGGTCCCAGAGGCCCTCCATCCGCTCGCCCTTCCCGCGTTGGCGCAGCAGCACGCGCCCGCCGCGCACCTCGAAGGCGACCGCTCTCCGCTCGAGGGAGGTCGCGGGTCGGGGGCGGGGGGCGGGATAGCGCGACGGCTCGCCGCGGCCGCGACAACCATCGGCGATCGGGCATGCATCGCAGCGCGGCGCGCGCGGCGTGCAGACCGTGGCGCCCAACTCCATCACCGCCTGGTTGAACTCGCCCGGCGCGTCGCGCCGCAGCCACGCCTGCGCCAGGGCGGCGATCCGCGCTTCGCCGCCCGAGAGCGCGTGCAGCCGGCAGAGCACCCGCGCGACGTTGCCGTCCACGACGGCGACCGGCTCGCGGAACGCGATGGACGCGACGGCGGCGGAGGTGTAGGCGCCCACGCCGGGCAGGGCGCTCCAGCCCGCCGCCGTGCGGGGGAACCCCTCTTTCGCCACGATGCGCGCCGCGGCGTGGAGGTGGCGCGCGCGGCGGTAGTAGCCGAGCCCGGCCCAGTGCGCGAGCACGGTTGGAAGGCGTGCCCGGGCCAAGGCGCCCACATCGGGGAACCGGCCCAGGAAGCGCACGTAGTAGGGCGCCGCCGCCGTGACGCGGGTCTGCTGGAGCATCACCTCGCTCACCCAGATCGCGTACGGGTCTTGGGTCCGCCGCCAGGGGAGGTCCCGGGCGCGGCGGCGATACCAGGCGAGGAGGCGTGCCGCCTCCTCCTCGCCCGCCGGGGAGCGGCGGCCTATACTCTTGGGTCCCTTCATGAACCTGATCGAGGAACTCTACGCGATCCAGGAGGCGAACGGCCACCTCCGCGAGGAGGATCTGCGCGCGCTGAGCGCGCGGATCGGCGCGCCTCTCTACGAGGTGCAGGCGGTCGCGAGCTTCTATCCGCACTTCCGCCGCACGCCGCCGCCCCGGGTGCATGTGGCCGCCTGCCGCGACCTGAGCTGCCATCTGCGGGGCGGCGTCGCGGCGATCGCCGCGCTTCGCAAGGCGTGCGAGGGCAAGCCCGGCGTCGAATTCCACGAGGTCTCCTGCCTGGGTCGCTGCGAGATGGCGCCCGCCTGCGCGGTGAACGAGGTGCCGGTCCCGACCGCGGAAGCGGCGCGCTACCTCGCCGACCCCGCGGCGCTCCCGCCCGACGAGCCGACCCGGTCGCCGCGCCGGTTCAAGACCGACCCCTACGCGAAGGCGTCCGAGCGCTACGGCGTCCTGCGCGAATTGCTCGCAAGCCGCGATCTCGACGGCGCGATCGCGCGGCTCAAAGGTTCGGGCCTGCGCGGGATGGGCGGCGCGGGTTTCCCGACCGGCCTCAAATGGGAGCTGGTGCGCAAGGAGAAGGCGGGGCCCAAGTACGTCGTCTGCAACGCCGACGAGAGCGAGCCGGGCACCTTCAAGGACCGCGTCATCCTGGAGGAGCTGCCCCATCTCGTGCTCGAGGGGATGGCGCTCGGCGCGCTCGCCGTGGGGGCGCACAAGGGCTGGGTCTACATCCGCCACGAGTACGCCCGCGAGGCGAAGGCGATCCGGCGCGCGATCGCGGAGGCGCGCAAGGCGGGCATCCTGGGCGACAGCGTCTGCGGCTCCGACTTCGCCTTCGATGTGGAGGTGTTCGTCTCGCCGGGAGGCTACATCCTTGGCGAGGAGACCGCGCTCCTCGAAGCGCTCGAAGGGCGCCGCGGCGAGCCGCGCAACAAGCCGCCCTACCCCGGCACCGTGGGGCTGTTCGGCAAGCCCACCCTCATCAACAACGTGGAGAGCTTCGCCCAGGCGCCCCGCGCGATCCGCACCGGACGGCAGGAGTGGAAGTTCTTCTCGGTGAGCGGCGACGTGGAAAAGCCGGGCGTGCACGAGGTGGCCGTCGGAACCACCCTGCGCCAGCTGCTCGATCTCTGCGGGGGAGTGCGCGGAGGCAGGAAGCTTCTCGCTTTCCTCCCCGGCGGATCGAGCACCTCCTTCCTCCCGGCCTCCCGCGCCGGCATCGTCATGGACTGGAGGCCGCTCCAGGAAGCCGGATCCTCCCTCGGCTCGGGCGCCGTCGTCGCGGTGGCCGAAGGGACCGATCTGCTCGACGTGGCGCGCAACATCACCGCATTTTTCCGCAACGAATCGTGCGGGAAGTGCGTCCCCTGCCGCGTCGGGACGGTCAAGGCGGTGACGATGATCGAGGGGCGGAAGAAGGAGGACCTGGCGCTCCTGCCCGCGCTCCACGAGACGCTCCTCGAGACCTCCATCTGCGGCCTGGGCCAGGCGGCCCTGAACCCCGTCCTGAGCGTGCTGCAGCACTTCCCCGACGCGGCGCGCTCATGACCGGCGACATCCGCATGCGCGGGTTCCGGGACCGGACGGAGGTCGCGCAGGCGGTCGCGATGGTGGATGCGGCGACGGGGCCGCTCGCCGAGGAACGGGTCGCGGTCACCTCCGCGGCCGGGCGGGTCCTCGCCCGCGACGTCGTCGCCCCCGCCGACGTGCCCGGCTTCGCGCGCGCCGCGATGGACGGCTACGCCGTGATCGCCGAGGAGACCTTCGGCGCCACGCCGCACGATCCTCGCCCGCTGCGCGTCGCCGGGGAGAGCTTCCCGGCGCGGCCCGCGTCCGTGCGCGTCTCCGCCGGCCTCTGCGTGCGCATCATGACCGGGGCGCCGATGCCGGACGGCGCGGATGCCGTCGTGCCCTTCGAGCAGGTCGAGGCGCGCGACGATTGGGCGCGGATCGCGGCTCCGGTCCCCCCCGGCAAGAACGTGGGGCAGATCGGTGAGGACGTGCAGGCGGGAAGCACCCTCCTGCGAGCGGGACGTCTCCTGCGCCCCCAGGATGCCGGGGCGCTCTCCGCCGCGGGGTGCGCGGAGGTGGCGGTGGTGCGCCGGCCCAAGGTGGCGCTCGTGATGACCGGCGACGAATTGCTGCCGCCGGGCGCGCCGCCCGCCGGGTACCGCATCGCGGACGCGAACTCCCCGATGCTGCGGGCGCTCGCCGAACGCGACGGTGCGCTGCCGCTCGCGCCGGCCTATGTCCGCGATGACGCCGCGGCGGTGCGGCGGGCGCTTCTCGGGGCCGCGGAGGCGGCCGACTGCGTGCTCGTGAGCGGGGGCTCGAGCGTCGGCGCCGAGGACCACGCGCCCGGCGTCCTCGCTCGTGAGGGGAGCGTCGACTTCCACGGCGTCGCGATGCGTCCCAGCAGCCCCGCGGGCATGGGCCGCATGAAGGGAACGCCGGTCTTCCTCCTGCCGGGCAATCCCGTCTCCTGCCTCTGCGCCTACGACTTCTTCGCGGGCCGCGCGCTGCGCCGGCTCGGCGGGCGCGATCCCCGATGGCCCTACCGGCCGGTCACCCTGCCGCTCCTGCGCAAGATCTCCTCGGCGCTCGGGCGCACCGACTATGCCCGGGTGCGCGTGACCGAGGGCGGCGTGGAGCCGCTGGCCATCCGCGGCGCGGCGATCCTCACCTCCACCACGCGTGCCGACGGCTTCGTCGTGGTGCCGCAAGACGTCGAAGGCCATGCCGGGGGCGAAACCGTCACCGTCTGGCTCTATTGACCGCCGACCCGCCGCCGCCAGCTCCTCTCGAGTTCGTCGACGGACTCCACGCCGAACGCCTCGCTCGCCGCCTCCTCGAAGGTACGGGCGGCGAACCGCGCGAGGAACAGCCGAAACCCCTCCACCCCCTCGAGCTCCCCCAGGAATTCGGTGAGCGAGTGCGCTTGGTCGTAGAAGAGTTCCCCGCGGTCGGGTGGCGTGGAGGTCGCCGCGAGCAGCTCGCGGAGCGGGATGGGGGAACCCACCGCCGCGAACCGCCGCCGCCGCGCCGCGCGCGACGCATCGGACTCCGCGAGGGTGGCGAGCCCCTCGTCCAGCCAGTGGCCTTTGCGGAAGCAGGGGAGGCCGCGGCGCTGGACCACGTGGACCACTTCGTGGGGCACGACGTCCTCCAGGAGGCCCTGCTGCCCCGCGAAGGCTTCGATGCGCACGATGAGAGCGCCCGTCGCGTCGCGCGCGGCATGGGTGAGCCCCGCGCTCTTCTCGCGGCCCAAGACGACGCCGTGCAGCGGGCTGCCCTCCGGCGCCGGATCGGCGGCGAGGTAGGCGCGCCGATCGGCGTGCACCACGAGCTCGGCCTTCGTGCCGCCGGGAACCCCGCCGAGCAGCTCCCGCGCCGACTTGGCGTAGGCCTCGTCCGCGGCGCGCCCCGCGTCGCGCGCGAGGGACGCCGTAGGCGCGTAGACGACGAAGTACTCCGACGAGTCGTCGCGATGGAGCGGCGCGAGAAACGTCTCGGCCCAACTCGCCGCGCCCTCCTTCGGGGCACGGGAGAGCGCGGAGCGCAGCGCGCCGGTGGCGAGGAGGCGCACCGATGCGTAGGCGATCCCGCGCTTCGCGGGGCCGGATCTCTCGGCGAGCCTCTCCGCCTCGGCGTAACCCTCCACCGCCTCCTCCACCTCCCCGGCGAGGTGCAGGACCACCGCAGAGAGAAAGGCCGGGACCGCGGGATCGGGGTAGGCGCCGCTCATCGAGTCGAGAAGCCTGCGGGCGCCTTCGAGATCCTCCTCCGCGAGCGCTTCGAGCACGGCTACCGGCCGGAGGAGGAAGAGCATCTCCGCGGCCTCCTCCCGCGCCCCGTGCGCATGGGCGGAACGGAAGTGGTCCAGGGCGGCACGCAACGCCCCCTCCTCCGCGGCAAGGTTTCCCGCGACGAGGTGCGCCCGCGCCATCGCCGCCGCCGCCTCGGGGTCGCCAGCGGGACGGCGAAGCCGCCAAGCCTCGAGCCGGTCGAACGCTTCCGGAATGCGGCCTGCCGCGAGCGCCGCCTCGGCCGCCGCGAGGAACTCGCGCGCCTCGCCGTCGAACCGCGCCAGGCGCGCCGCCATCGCCAGGGCATCGGCGTCCAGCGGTTCGAGCTCGAGGATCCGCCGCAGCGCGGCGCGCGCCTCCGCGTCTCCGGGCTCCGCCGCCGCCTTCCCCGCGACGGCACGGAGCGCGCGCAAGAGCGCGCCCCTGGTCGGCGCGTCCTCAGGCGCCTCGCGCAGCGCACGCTCGAGGAGACGCACCGCGGCGGCCGGGCGCCCGGCCTTGAGGTTTTCCTCGGCCTCCCGCGCCCGGTAGACCCGCTCGTCTTCCCGCACGATGCGGAGGATGCGCGTCCGCGGGACGACCATCGTTCCGCGTTCCATGCGGAGGGTCACCGTCGTGTCGTCCTCCAAGACGATCACCCCGGAAAGTCGCGCCCCGCCCTCCAGATGGAGTTCATCCGCTACCGACCGCGCGCAGGGAAGCGACGCCGCGAGGAGGATCGGAAGGAGAGCGGCGCGCGGGCTCACGTCCCGTGAGCCTACCGTACGCGGGGACAGGCAGGCGGGGCGCCTCGTCCGGTCAGGCGACGGTTTCCGCGCTGCGCGCCCGGAACCAGAAGACCGCACCGAGGATCCAGGCACCCCCGAACAGGTAACTCACGACGGTCCGTACCATCGAACTCATCTGGGACTCCTTGGGCGCCTGGATCACTTCGCCCCCACCTGGGGAGCGGCCCCTCATGTGCCAGAAGCTCTTGCTCCTCTTGTTGGCATCGTCCGCGCTGCTCCAGGCGCGGCGGTACCAGCTGGAACTCACCTGATGGAGCGCGCGTCCGAGGAAGAAGTACTGCCCCACGCGGAGCAGGAAGTCGACGGCGTCCTTCCGGGCAGCCACGAGCTGGTCGACGAAGCTCTGCAGGGCGCCGAGATCGAGGGTCGATTCCCTCTTGCGGGCGAGCGCGGAAAGGAAGATCTCCGCCTGCGGATCCTGCGCGTTGAGCGCGGCCCAGGTAAGGGCGCCCTCGAGATCGAGCAGCAGGGAAACCTGCTCCAGGAGCGCGGCTTCGTCCGGCAGCGGCGCCCCGGGTTTCCAGGCCACCCACTCGACGGATCCCTGCCGGACCTCCTCGGCGGGGGAGTACTCCGTGACCGTGCCCGCGTTGACGGCGGCTCCCACGAAGAGCAAAAGTCCACCGCAGATCCACGCGCGTCGCGCCGCAGCCGGGACGCTCGGCGCCTTGACCACGATCCGTCTGGTTCTTCCCAAGGGTTCCTCCACCCCCCTGCACGCTGCCGATCGACTCTCCCGGCTGTCGACGGCCGCAAGCACGAGGACCGCCCCATTTCTACCCCCATCCCTCCGGGACCGTCAAGCGCCCCCGACTCACTTTGATGCAATTCCTCGGGAGCCGCGTGGCGAAATCCGGACACTTTCGCGGAGCGCCGGGAATGCCGATAGTCGATGCGGGCCCCCGGGAGGCGGGCATACGGGCATCCATGGGCTTTGCGGGCGAACTCAGCACCATCGGCCTCGCCGAGGTCTTCCAGAACGTGGCCTTCAACAGGCTCACGGGCACGTTGGCCGTCACGGGCCGCGAGCAGCGCGTGTCGATTCATTTCGACGCGGGCCGCGTGCGGCTGTTCAGCCCGGGCCCGGGCCAGGCCATGGAGTATCCGCGCATCGCGGCGAAAGCGGGCGCCGCTCCCGCCGACATCATCGCGGAGTTGGCGGCGCGGCGACGCAAGAAAACCTTCCGCTCCGCGTTGCGCCAGGCGGGCTGCCTCGACGAGGAGATCTACGACGAGGCGGTCGCCGACGCCATCCGCGAGGAGATCATCGTCCTCTTCAGTTGGAGAAAAGCCTCCTTCGTCTTCGAAGAGGGCAAGCCGGACGAGCTGGTCTTCGATCGCGAGCAGCGGGAGTGCTCCATCTCCCTCGATCCGCAGGGCCTGGCGATGGAAGCGGCCCGCCGCATCGACGAGTGGGCGAGCATCTCCCGCCACATCGCCTCCGAGAAGGAGATCTTCCTCCCGGCCGAGGGGGTCGTTGCCGAGACCCTCGACGAGGAGGTGCGTCCTCTCGCCGAACTTCTCGACGGGACGCGCGACATCGCCGGGCTCGTGGACGCGCTCCCCCACGGGAAGTTCCACGTCATGCGGCTCCTCACCCGCCTCATGGACGAGGGAGTAGTGGTCCGCGCCACCTCCGAACACCTGCGCACCTGCGCGACGCAGGCGCAGGCGGGAGGCGACATCCACCGCGCCGTCCGCCACCTCGAGGCGGCGCTGGAGCGCGAGGACGGCGACCTCGAGACGCGGCGCGAACTGGCGCGGCTCTACGAGCGCGCCGGCCGCAAGGAGGACGCCGCCCGGGAGCACAAGCGTCTCGCCTTCGCCCAGGCGGAGAAGGGCGACCTCGACGCCGCGCTGGAGGCCTACAGCCGCGCCGCGGAGCTGCTCCCTCACGACACCGCCGCCCTGGAGAAGATCGCGGAGATCCACGACGCGCGCGGCGACCGCGCCGCGCACCTCAAGGCGGGCCGCCGGCTCGGGGAGGCGCTGGTCCAGTCGGCCATGTACGAGCAGGCGCTCCCGGTCTACAAGCGGCTCACCCAGGAGGACCCGCAAAACGCCTCCCTGCGCGCCGCCCTCGCGGCGGTCTTCGTCAAGCTGCACGAGCCCAAGAAGGCCGCCAGCGAGCTCCTCGACCTGGCCGACGCCTGCTACGCCCGCGGCTCCTACGAGGAGGCGCTCCTCCAGTACAGAAACGCCCTCGCCATCGATCGCGCCTGCACGAAGGCGGGGGAGCGCATCGAGGAGATCGAGTCGGGCGCCGTGCGCGCCCGTGGGCTGGCGCGGCGGCGGCGCTTCTTCGCCGTCGGGCTCACCCTCGTCCTCTCCCTCCTGACCTGGCAGCTCGCCCGCGAGTGGATCGGCCGGGGTGCGTTGATCGAGGCGGGCTCCGCGGCACGCACGGGGCTCGCGGCCGGGCGCCGCGTGCCGGCGCAGACCGTCCTGCGCGCCTACATCCACGTGGTGAAGGACTTCCCCTACACCCGCGCGGCAAGCCGGGCGCAGGAGGAGGCGCGCGGGCTGCTCCTCGAGGAGCTGCTCCATCTCGGCTCCCTGGCCGCCATCGATTTCTCCGCGGCGGAGCGGGAGATCCGGCGCCTCGACGATCCCCCGCCGCCGTTCCCCGACGAACTGCGCCGCATCTGGGCCGACGGGCGCGACCGCATCCTGAGATCGATCTCGCAGGGGCGCGGCGTCACCGGCGGCTGAGCGTGAGGTCCACCTCCGCGACCTCGCTCCCGCGGATCTCGAACGGCTTGGACGCCGCACGATACCCGTCCCGCACCGCGGTGAGCGTGTAGGACCCCGGCGCCAATCCGCTGTCGCTCTTCGCCGACGCCGCCGACGGGATGTAGTCGATGGAGACGAATCCCCGGCCCCCTTCGCTCACCAGGGTGAGGATCTGCATCGGGATCCGGCGCCCCTCGCCCTCCACGAGCATGAGATGCACCTGGTCCAGCAGGTTGCCCTCGGCGTCGCGCACGGTGAGCGCGAGCCCGCCGCCGTCGGAGAAGCGCACGGAGTGCGTCTCCTCGAGCGTCTCCGTCACCACCACGCGCGGAATCGTGAAGGGGACCTTGCCGGTGGCGAGGACGGTCACACGGAACTCGCCCAGGGGCACCGGCGCCGCCATCCAGCGGCCTCGGCCGTCGGCCTCGGGCAGGTGCAGCACGAACGCCGTGCTGCCGTCGCCGCGGAGGCCCACCACCGACATGCGCCCCGCAAAGGGCGGCTCCGGCACGAGGAAGAAGCTTCCGGACGCCTCCTCGACGACGGGCGTGAGGTGGATGCGGAAGAGGGGGGCGGGGGGCTCGCGGCGCAGATCGGGCAGTTCGAGACTCGCGGGCTCGTATCCGTCGGCGGCGAACAGGAGCGTGTGGCGCCGGTCATCGGCGGGCAGGGAGATCGTCCCGTCCGCTTCCCGCTCCACGTCGACCGGCTCCTTGAGCCCGTCGCTCTTCCGGCGGATCGAGGGCGTGACGAGCTTCCCCGTGGCGGCATCGCGCGCCTCGATGCGGACCGGCTTTCCCTGGATCAGGGAGAGCGTCACCTCCTCCCTCAGGGTGCCCAAGAGGAGCCCGCTCCCCGGCTCCGCGAGAAAGCCCGGCGCCTGCGCCAGGATGTCGGCGGGCGCGGGGGAGAGGCCGGCGAGCACGAACCGGTCGCCGACGCGCACGCCGCGCACCACCGGAGACAACTCGAACGAGCGGCCCACCAGCGCGTCCGCCAACCCTTCCACGCCGTCGCCGGTCAAGAGCCGGTCCCGCAGCCGCCCGTCCCACGCCAGCACGGAAGTCTCGGGCGGCTCCTCGAGCACCTGCGCGAAGACCGTGCGGCCGCGCCGGAGGGCGAAGTCCTGCGCCAGCCGCCCCTGCGCGGGAACCACGACGTCGCGCTCCACGCGGGGAAGATAGCCCGCGGCGCGCGCCCCGAGGTCGGTGGGGCCGGCGGCGACGCCGGGCAGGAGGTAGCGCCCATCCTCGTCGGTGAGGGCGGTGTTGGCGACGGTGGCGAGATCGAGGAAGGCGTGCCCCGCCGCGATGACATAGACCGTCGCCCCCTTCTCCGGGAGGCCCCCCTCCCCGGTGACGCGCCCGGAGACGGAGGCCGCCGGCGCCAGCGTGAAATCGCGGCGCCAGGGGGGGGCCTCGCGGGGAAGGAACGCCTCGACCACCGGCAGGTAGCCCTCCGCCGCGACCGCGAGCCGCGAGGGGATGGGAGCGGCTTCCAGCGCGTAGGCGCCGTCCGCCGCGCTGGTGGTGCGCGCCTCGCCCCAGACCACCCGCGCCCCGCCGATGCCGCGGCCCTCGGGGCCGGTCACGCGCCCCTCCAGCCGCCAGGAGGCGCGCCCGCCCCCGCCCCCCTCGAGAGGATCCCGTTCGCGCGGGGGAGGCGCCGTCGGCGGTACGAGCGGGGGTTGCGACGGCGTTTCCCGTTCGGCGCGTCCCGAACGGGCCTGGTTCGACGAAAGGAGCCCCGAGGCCACGGCGAGGGTGCCCGCCACCGCCCCGAGGAGGAGGAGGACCAGGAGGGCGGGCCGGCGCATCCCGCCATGGTAATCGCCCCAGAGGTGACGAACTGTTGACACGTTTCCTGCGTCTATAAGGGCTACCCTTGGGGTGCGGATGAAGCAACGGATCCTTGTGGTGGAGGACGAGGCGGCGGTGGCGCGCGGCGTGCGCGACGCCTTGGGCTTCAACGGCTACACCGTGGAGGTGGCGGTCGACGGGCGCAAGGGGCTCGAGCGCGCGCTCGCGGAGACCTTCGACCTCATCGTCCTCGATCTCATGCTGCCGGGGCTCTCGGGGTTCGAGTTGCTCGGCAAGCTGCGGGCGGCGGCGGTGCAGACGCCGGTGCTCATCCTCACGGCGCGCGGGCAGGAGATCGACCGGGTGAAGGGGCTCGAGCTGGGCGCGGACGACTACGTGGTGAAGCCGTTCAGCGTGAAGGAGCTGGTGGCGCGGGTCGCGGCCCATCTGCGGCGCCGCGCCGCCGACGCCGGCATCTTCGCCCCGGTGAAGCTGGGGGAGGCGGAGTTCGACTTCGCCAAGCGCGAGGTGCGGCGCAACGGCGAGTTGGTGGCGGTGCTGCCGAAGGAGATCGACCTCGCGCGCTTCCTCCTGGAGAATCCCGGGCGGGTGATCACCCGCGACGAACTGCTCATGAAGGTCTGGGAGTACCCCATCGCCGGCCTGCAGACCCGCACCGTGGACAACTACGTGATGAAGCTGCGCCACAAGGTGGAGCCCGATCCCGCGCGCCCCCGGATCATCCTCACCGTGCGCGGCAAGGGCTACCGGCTTGCGGAGCAGTAACACGCTGGCGCTGCTCTTCCTGGGGCTCGTCGGCGTGCCGGTCGCGTCCGCCTTCTACCTCGGCACCGCCGGCATGCGGCGCGAACGCGACTTCCTCATCGAGCAGGAGCGGACGGCGCTCTTCCGCCGTGCGGAGGAACTGCGCGATACGTTGGTGCGCGCGCTTCAGGAGGAGCATCGCGCGGAATCGACGAGGGACTACCTCCACTATCAGCCGCGCTACGTCGCGGAGGACGGCGCGCTCCTCGCCACGCCGCTCTCCGCCGCGACCGACGCCGACCGCGGCATCGCCGACCGCTTCCTGGCGCTCCCCGACGGCCGGCTGGTCGTGCCTTACGGCAGCGCCGACGCGCTCCCCGCCGAGATCAAGGAGCTGGCGGCGCGGCGCGCCTGGCTTGCGGCGGACAACGCGCCGCGCGGCGCGGGGGAGCAGACGGCGCGGCTCCCGCGCGGACTGGTGGCCGCGAACCGGCGCCTGGCCGAAGGCCTGGAGCCCGGGCAGTCCGACGCGCGGGGCGAGCGCGCCACGGTCGTCACCTCGCGCCTGCTCCTGCGCGGCACGACCGGGATCGTGGAGCGCACCATCTGGTTCGACGACGGCTACCGGCTCCTGCAGGGCTTTCGGATCGACGTGGAGCGGCTCAACGCCCTCTATCTCGCGCCGGGGGGACGGCTCATCCCGCGCTTTCTGCGCGACCGGCTGGAGCGCGCCGATCTGGTGCGCGACGAGGCGCTGGGCCGCCCCCCGACCGGCGCCTACGGATTGCCGCTCCTCCTGCATCTCTCGGTCGAGCCGGACGACCGCAACGCGCCGCGGGTGCTCCTTCCCTTCGGCACCCTGCTCGCGGTGCAGGTGCGCCCCAGCGATGCCCTCGCGCGGGCGGTGGAGGAGGGGGCGGCGCGGGTCACCTGGATCCTCGCGGCCATGGGCGCCATGGTGCTGCTCGGCGGGCTCTTCGCGTGGCGCGCGGTGCGGGCCGAGGCGATGCTCGCCGAACGCAAGAGCGAGTTCGTCTCGGCGGTCTCCCACGAATTGCGCACCCCCATCACCTCCATCCGCATGTACGCCGACATGCTCAAGGAGGGCTGGGTGAAGGATTCCGACACCGCGCGCGACTACTTCGCGCTCATCTCGTCGGAGAGCGAACGGCTCGCCCGGCTCGTCAACAACGTGCTCGATTTCTCGCGCATCGAGCGCGGGCGCAAGACCTTCGATTTCAATCTCGGCGATCCCGCGCCGGTGGTGCGCGAGACGGCGGAGCTCTTGCGCCCCTACCTGCGGGAGAAGGGGTTTGCGCTGGAGGTGGCCGTGCCCGAGACGCTGCCGGCCTGTTCGTTCGACAAGGACGCGCTCATCCAGATGCTCGTGAACCTCTTGGACAACGCGGTGAAGTACGGGGATGGGGGCGGGGCCAGGGAGGTGCGCGTGGAGGCGGAGGCGCGCGGCGGCGAGGTGGCGCTGCGCGTCTGCGACCGCGGCCCCGGCGTGCCCGCCGCGGAGCGCGAGCGCATCTTCCTTCCGTTCCAGCGCGGCAGCAACGCCACCGCCGTGGGCGGCTCGGGCCTGGGCCTCTCCCTCGTGCGCCACACCATGGAGGCGCACCGCGGCCGCGCCGCCATCCTCGACCGCGAAGGCGGCGGCGCCGCGTTCGAGCTCTCGCTGCCGGTGGGGTGAGGGGGGGGCACCCAGGTGTGGATGGTCATGTAAAGTGACCCCGGCGCGGTCATCGGATGTGCCCCCCCGCGGAGCCCGCCGTGCCCACTCACGCGCTCTTCCTTTTGGCGGGCTCACCCCCCCTCGCAGCCTTGGCCTTGAGGTTCTTCATGCGGTAGGACTCCCCGACGATGGGGACGAGGTAGGCGTGGTGCACGAGGCGGTCCAGGGCCGCGCTTGCGATCGTGGAGTCGGGGAAGGGCTCCGCCCAGCTTTCGAAGCTCTTGTCGCTCGTCGCGACGAGGCTGCCGCGCTCGTAGCGGCTCGCGATGATGCGGTAGAAGGTGTCGGCCAGCATGCGATCGAGCGGCGTGAGTCCGAGCTCGTCGAGGAGGACGAGATCGGGTTCGGTGAGGTCGGCGATCCGCTTCTCCGTGGCCGCGTCGGCCATGGCCGCGCGGAGCGAGGCGGCCAGGTCCTGGGTCGTCGTGAAGCGCACTGCGTACCCCTTCTCGAGTGCCCTTTTGCCGAGGCCGATCGCGAGGTGGGTCTAGCCGGTGCCGGGCTGGCCGACGAGGATCACCTTCTCCTTCTCCTCGACGAATTCGCAGCCCGCGAGCGACTTCATGAGCTTCACGTCGAGCCGCGGCTGGAAGTCGAAGACGTCGAGCGTCTTCGTGACGGGGAAGCGCGCGGCCTTGAGCCGTTCCGTTAGCCCCTTGTTCTCGCGGGTGGCGAGCTCGCCGTCCACGAGAGCGCCGAGGAAGTCTAGGGAGGAGTGTTTGGATTTGAGCGACTCCGCGTCGTGCGCCTCGGACACCTGCGCCATGTAGCCGAGCCGCAGCCGGTGGAGGAGGGTCCGGAGCGGTGACGACATCACGCCTCCTCCCTCCCCTGGAGCAGCGCCTCGTACTCGGAGAGCGGCCGCCGGAAACCCTACCCGCCGGGGCCGCCGGCCCGCGCTTCGGGCAGCGGCGCGCGGTGGAGCCCCTTCTCCGGGAGCCGCTCGACGACGCAGGTGGACGACGAGGGGCGTCAGTACCCCGAACGCAGCCAAGGCGGCACCCGCTTCGCGCTGCCACGCGAACTCCCGCCCGATCGGGTCGGGCCCGATCCGAAGGCCGTCGCCCGCGGCGATCGCCGCGAGCCCCGCGAACCGGAACGGGCCTCTCCCCTCAGCCCCCCATTCTCGATCGCGCGGTTTGGCGCGGCGGGTAAGAGCGCGGGCGCGGGGCTCGCATCGACTCTAGGAGTCTGCGTCACGGGTCGAAAGCACCGCCAGCGATGGCCATCTTCGGTGTCGGGAACCTGGCCTCTCGCGAGCGAAGTTGGCCTTCCCGCGGTGCGGAAGTCTCCCGTGACGCAGACTCGTAGTGCCTTGACTTCCATGGCGCGGGACCGAGCGCCGGCTCTCGTGGTAACCTGACATCATGCTCGGATGGTCCCAGTGCCCTGCGGTGGAACGGCTACCCGGAAAGGTCGGAGGCACGTGGCTCTTCAAGGGCACGCGCGTACCGGTGCGCGCCCTCTTCGAGAATCTCGAAGGCGGCGCGCGCGTGGACGAGTTTCTCGAGTGGTTCCCCGGGGTGACGCGCGAGCAGGTGGACGCCGTGCTCGAGCACGCCGGACGGAGTCTCGCGGAGGCGTGACGACGAGCGGCGCGGCACGCACGTGAGAGTCCTTTTCGATCAGGGGACGCCCGTCCCGCTGCGGCGCCTTCTGGCCGGGCACGTCGTGGCCACCGCCTACGAGATGGGCTGGTCGACGCTGTTGAACGGCGACCTCCTGAGAGCAGCGGAGGCGGGTCGCTTCGACGCGATCATCACGACGGACAAGAGCATCCGCCACCAGCAGATCGTCGTCGGCCTGCGGGTCGCCGTTCTCATCCTCCCGACCACGGACTGGTCGAAGGTCCGACGCAACGCTGTGCGTGTAGCCGAGGCGCTGGTTCGCCTTCGTCCGGGTGCGGTGGACGATGTGATGTTCGAGGATTGACGTTCCCAGACCACGCGGCGGAGGGCATCGCCATGCTTCAGGGTGAGCCCCGCCTTGCGGCGACGCCGTTCGAGTCGCCCCAGAAAGAGGTCGCGCCCGGTAGGCCGAAGCCAGTCGGGCGCGTCGCCTGCGGACCGGAGTCCTTGGTGTGAGTAGCACACGGACTCTGATCGCGTGCACTGCACCCAGTATAGCCGGTTGGCAATCTGTGGGTTCCGGGAATTCCGAGCACACCCTTTCCGGAGAACGTGGCCATACCCCGAAGAAGAGGGCCCGGAAGACGCGCCGAGGCTACCCCTGCGGTCCGGCGGGGTGGGGAGATGCTCCCCCTTCTCAAGCGCCACGAGATCCAGACACTGCCGCGCGCCGGGCACTCCACGCGGGAGACGGCCCGGCTCGCGGAGGTGTCGCTCGGTACCGTCCAGCGGGTCGTGCGCGTGGGGAACCGGGGGTGGAGGTCGACGAGGCGAAGGCCCGCGCCGACCGACGGATCGGCCGCCTGTGGAAGGCCTCCCCCTTCAAGGCCCTCGTCGCGGAGGTGCTCGCCTCCGAGCCCGACCTGATGTCGTTCGAGGTACTGCGGCGGGCACGGCTGAAGGCGTACGCGGGGGGCAAGAGCGCGTTCTACGAGCGCGTTGTGGCGCCGCGCCCGCGCTCGGTGCGTCCGCTCATCGGCTTCGAGGGACTTGCCGGGGATTTCTCGCAGCACGATTGTCACCGAGGCACGTTGCCTCGTGCTCCATGACAAGACCGGTCGCGGTACGACCCACTTCGCCGTCGCGATCGCCTACCGCGCCATCAAGAACGGCTTCGAGACGAAGTGCATCACCGCCGCGGCGCTCATTATCGTCACCACTAACAAGGAACCATCGACTGGGGCCACGGCCTGCACGACCAGGACCTCGGCTTCGCCGTCGTCGACCGTGTCCTCGAGCGCGGCCGCATCCTCCGTCTCGACGGCCCCACGATGCACACCTGTTCCCTCGGGCTTGACGATCCCAGTACCCCTCAGCTACCCTCCGATCAACCCGTCAGAATTTGCGGAAGACACCCGCAAGTTTCTCCGGAACCCACAGCCCGCTCCGCCTTCCCCGCGCCCAGCCCTCCGGCACCTCCTCGAACCGCTCCCAAGCTCGCAGCAGGTCCATGTTGATACAGGGTCGCTCCACAGCCACGCTCATCACTGGCTCCAGTACCCGCACGCTTCGGGCTCGCTTCGCCAAAGCAACAAGCGTTCCACTACTGGCGAATCCTCCAAGTATGGGTTCGGATCGTCGCGGGGGGCGTGCCGCACCCGACAGGCCTCGAGTTGCACCAGCGAACGGGGGCGTAGTGTCCCTCGACGGAGACATTTAGTGCCAGATCCTCCGGCCCCGCAGCCGCCACCGCGGCCAAGGTCTTGCGGCCTGCCGTTCCCGGGGCCCGTCATTCGTGCTCTACGGAATTCGGCCAGATCCCGCGAGGGGAGTGGAACTGCACCCCGGTGTAGAAAGGGGGAAAAGGTAATAGTTGAGGTGGGATGGAGGACCCCGTGGGGCCTCAATCATACCTGCTTGCGTTGCCGGCGGGCCGTCTGGCATCATCGGTGCTCTAGGGAACCTGAGTGATGCGGCAGCGAGGGACGTTGAGTGTCTGCAGGCGCCTGCAGGAGGCGGGGCGCGCCACCGTTCGACGAGGGTCGCGCAAATCCGACCGTGCAGGTTCATGCGACGTTCGCCACGTTCGCGCCACGTCGGTCGGTTTGTTGTTCTGCGGGAGTCGTCCCTCCTGCGACGGTCATGCGCGAGGCCGTGATGTCTCCTAACCACGACGTGCGCGCGGGCGATCGTGAGTACTTTGCGCACAGCGACCCGACTGGCGTCGCGCCCGGCGCTCCCGGCGCTCGTTGGCAGCGTCTCGCGCACCACCTGAGCGGAGTGGCGAGCAGGGCCGAGACTTTCGCGCGGGCGGCCACCCACGATCCGTCTTTCGCCGCCGCCGCGCGATGGGCGGGGCTCCTTCACGACCTCGGGAAGTACTCCGACGCGTTCCAGGCGATGCTCCGGAGCGCTGGGACCGGCGGTCCGCACGCGCGCGTCGAGCACGCCGGGCACGGGGCCGCCGTGGCCCTGGACGCAGGCGCCATCGACGTGGCCTTCGCAGTGGCGGCGCACCACGCCGGGCTTACGGCACCGCGCGGCGGTCAGAGTTCCCTCAAAGAACGCGTGGACCGCGTGCGGACCCAGGCGAGCGAGCTTCTCGCCCGCGCGCGGACAGAACTCGACCTCGAAGGCGGGCCGCAGCGCGTTCCTGCGCAGGCGCCGGAGCTCGATCTTCGAATCCGGATGCTCCTAAGCTGCCTCGTTGACGCCGACCGCCTTGACACGGCCATGGAGCCCGACACCGCTCTGCACTTGCGTCCAGCCGAGTGGCTCGAGCGGCTGCTCCGCTACGTGGAGCGCCGCGCGTCCAGAGCGCTGATAGCTGAGATCCGAGACGCACGGCGGGAAGTTCTGGAGTCCTGCATCACGGCAGGCGCGTGGCCCGAGCGCCTCCTCTCCCTCACGGTTCCGACCGGCGGGGGCAAGACGCTCTCCTCGATGGCGTTCGCGCTTCGACGGGCAGCAGAAGACCCGACGCGAGTGCGGCGCGTGATCGTGGTCATCCCGTTCCTCTCTATCATCGAGCAAAACGCCCGCGTCTACGTGGAGGCGCTTGGCGAGGATTACGTGGTCGAGCACCACTCGGGGGACTTCGCCCGCGGGCGCGAGGAGAACGAGCTTGCCTCGGGAAGCGCGCTCCGCCACAAGCTCGCCACCGAGAACTGGGACGCCCCGGTCGTTGTCACGACCTCGGTGCGGTTCTTCGAGAGCTTGTTCTCGAACCGGCCCTCCGACCTGCGACGGCTCCACAACCTAGCGCGGTCCGTCGTGCTTCTCGACGAGGTGCAGACGTTTCCGCGAGGCCTGCTGCATCCCGTCGAATCGATGCTCGGCGCCCTCGCGCGCGACTGGGGGACGACCTTCGTGTTCTGCACCGCGACGCAACCGGCCCTCGAACGGGCAGAGCCATCACAACAGCGGGACCGGCGGTGGCAACCGGGGACGCTCCGGGAAATCGTGCCCGACCCGCAGTCGCTCTTCCGCCGGTTTCGGCGCGTCGCCCTACACTGGCCCGAGGCGGGTTGCCGTCTCTCCTGGGAGCACCTCGCCCGCCAGCTCGCGGGCGAGCCGCGGGTCCTCTGCGTTGTAAACCTCCGCGCGCACGCCGCGCGGCTCTTCGGGCTCCTGCGGGATCTGCGTCTGGCCGGCGTACGGCATCTCTCCACGACCATGTGCCCCCGGCACCGCCTCAATGTGCTCGCGTGGATCCGAGATGACCTCCATGCGGGACGGGAGTGCCGGGTGGTCTCGACGCAGCTCGTGGAGGCGGGGGTGGATCTCGACTTCCCCGTGGTCTACCGGGCGATGGGGCCGCTCGACTCGGTGGCGCAAGCCGCGGGACGGTGCGACCGCGAGGGCACGCTCACCGCTGCGCGCGGCGCGCCCGGCGGTACGGTGGTCGTGTTCGAGCCGGAGACCGACGGCAAGCCCTCGACGCCGCCGGGCGCCTACCGCGAGGCGACCGACATCACGAGATCGATCGCCGGAGACTCGCTGGCGATCGACGAGCCGGCGCAAGTTCGCGCGTACTTCGACCGGTACTACGACTGCGACCAGGACGTGAATGACATCGAGGGGCTGAGGCGGCGGCTCGACTTTGCTGAAGTTGCGGACCGGTTCACGATGATCGCTGACCGCACAAGAGCGGTGCTGGTCCCGTACGGCGAGGGCGAGGGGTTGATTGGACGGCTTGCGGATCGCAGCGATTGGGATCGCCCGCTCGCGCGCCTACTCCAGGGATATCAGGTCGGACTCTACGATTGTGACTTCGACCACGCACGGAGCGCCGGGGCAGTCTACGAAGTCGCGCCGGAGATAGACGTGTGGGCAACCACACCGGCCCACTACGATCAAGATCTGGGCTTCCGAATGGAGGCCGCCGAACAGGTGTACGTTATCTGAAACGCGCGGAAGAAGGAGACGCATGAGCGACAACGGAACTCGTGTCCGCGTCCGGGTGGCGGGCGAGTTCGCCTGTTTCTCCCGGCCGGAGATGAAAGTCGAGCGAGTCAGTTACGAGGTGATGACGCCCTCCGCGGCGCGCGGGATCCTCGACGCGATCCTATGGCGGCCCGAGATGCGCTGGGTGGTCAGGCGAATTGAGGTCCTCCGGCCGATCCGCTTCGTTTCACTTCGGCGGAACGAGATCCAAAGCAAGGTTGCGCCCAGGACCGTGGCCCAGTGGATCGCGGATCCGTCCGCGTACGCGCCGCAGGCGGCGGGAGCGGGCAGCGACGAGGCGACGCCGAGGAACACGCTTGCGCTCCGCGACGTGGCATACGTCATCGAGGCGGAGCCGCTCGTCTTCGAGCCCGGTGACGAGAACCATCCCACGAAGTACATTGCAATGTTCAACCGGCGCGTGGAGAAGGGCCAGTGCTTCCACCGGCCGTACCTTGGGTGCCGCGAGTTCCCGTGCGACTTCCTACCCTCCGACCCCGACGAGCCGCCCTGGTCGGATACGCGTGACCTCGGATTCATGCTCTACGACATCGCGTTCGGCGGCGAAGAGAACCGCGCGCACTTTTTCCGGGCCAAGTTAGAAGCAGGCGTGCTGGACACCGACCCCGCCCGCGTCTTGCCCGATGGCGGGGAGGATCTTAGATGCTCGTCCAGGCGCTGACGGAGTACGCCGACACGTACCTCCGCGACGCACTTGCGGATCCGGCATTTGAGGAAAAGCCCGTGCCGTTCGCGATTCAGATCCGCTCCAACGGCAGTTTCGCGGGAATTCACGAGCGATCCGAGGAGACGCGTCAGGGGAAGAAGACGTTCATCCGATACCGCACACTCGCCATGCCGCGTTCTCCGGTGAATCGGAACAGCGTCATTTTTCCCCTCCTGGCGTGCGATGGCGTGCAGTACGTGCTTGGCGTGGGCCCGTGGACGCCCAAAGGGAAGGACGAGAACCACCGGGAGCGGCACGAGGCGTTCGTGGCCCGGCTCCGGGGGGCGGCCGACGAGACTGGCGATCCGGCGCTGCTCGCGTGCTGCCGGTTCTACGACGACGCCCACGCGGTCGCTGCGGCGCGCGACGCGCTCACGGAGCGGATGAAGAAGGATGGGAACGTCGCTCTGGAAGTCCTGGCCGCGGAGCCCACCCACGGGGAAACGGGATTCGTGATCGCGCGCGACGCCGTGCGGGCTTGGTGGCGGCGCCTCTATGTCCAGGCGTTCGACGAGCGCGTGGCGACCGGCGGGAAGGCGGTCTGTCTCGTGACTGGACGGGTCGGCCCCTACGCGCCCACCCACGAGAAGGTCAAGGGCCTCGCCAAACTCGGGGGACAGCCGTCCGGCGTTTCACTCATCTCCTTCGACAAGGAGGCGTTTCAGTCCTACGGCTGGAGAAAGAACGCGAACAGCCCGGTGCTGCCCGACCGAGCACTTGCCTACGTCGCCGCGCTGAACGATCTGCTGCGACCGGGAGCGCACCGCCGCGGCGAATCCGCTAGCCGAGTCGTCCGCACCAGGATGGACGTGGCCGGGGTGGGATTCCTGTTCTGGACGAAGCATCCGACGGACGACGACTGGGTATCGCTCCTAGCCGAAGCGAGCCCGGAGGACGTGGCCGCCCTACTCCGAGCGCCGGGAAGCGGTCATGTGCGGGCCGACGCGGATCCGAACGAGTTCAATCTGCTCGCCGTTTCGGGCAACGGGGGCCGCTTGCTCGTTCGGGACTGGTTCCGCGACACGCTTACGGGAATCCGGCGGCGCGTCGGAGCATGGTTCGAGGGGTTGCGCGTGGCCGACGTCTTCCGCGGCGGTTCGATAGCCGCGCCTCCACGGATGTGGGAGCTGCTGGCTTCCCTTGCCCGTGAGGGCGACGACCCGGTGCCCGGCCACGCGGTCCAGCTATTGCGCCGTGCGATCCAGGGACATCTGCTGGGGCGCAGCGTCCTGGCCGCGGCACTGCGCAGGCTGCACGTGACTACGGGCACTGCTCGCCTGCAACCCGCGCGGATGGGCCTCGTGCGGCTTTGCGTGAACGACATCAGTTACGAAGGAGGGACGATGACGGAAGTTCTGAACCCCGACCTCGGGCATCCCGCGTACGTGTGCGGGCGGCTGCTTGCGGTCTACGACCGCCTGCAATACGCGGCGCAAGGCGATGTGAACGTGACGGCCGCAGACCGTTACTGGGGGCTCGCCTCGACATTCCCCCGGCTTGGGTTCACGAAGCTTGACTACCTCGGGCGAGCGCACCTCAAGAAGCTCCGGCGGGAGAAACCCGGGGCGGCCGTGAACATCGAACGTCAGCTCAACGAGCTCATGATCCGGTTGCAGGAGACGTTCCCCGGCCAGTTGAGCACGGAGGACCAGGGCCGGTTCGTGCTGGGCTACCACCACCAGAAGGCGGACGACGTTCGCCGGGCGGCGGACGCGAAGAGAAACAAGGAAGGAGCAAGACAAGCATGAGCGCACAGGAAAAGCCCCCCGTCGTGGGGCACCGTTACGACTTCGTGTATCTCTTCGACGTGCGGGACGGGAACCCAAACGGCGATCCCGACATGGCGAATACGCCGCGCTTCGACCCGGAGACGTTCCAGGGGCTCGTCTCGGACGTGTGCTTGAAGCGCAAGATCCGGGACTATGTCTACGCGTCGAAGACGGCCGGCGGGAAGGTGGAGCCCGGCTTCGACGTTTTCGTCCTCCAGGGCCACTCCCTCGAGAGCCGACAGAGGTTGCCGTTCGATCATCTCGACGAACTAAAGGGGAAGGCGGCAGCGAACAAGACCGATCCGTCCGCCGCGCGGACGGCGCGTGACTGGATGTGCCGGAACTTCTTCGACGTGCGCACGTTCGGCGCAGTGATGAGCACGACGGAATTCAACTGCGGGCAAGTGCGCGGGCCCGTTCAGATCACCTTCGCCCGTTCCGTCGACCGGATCTTCTCCACAGAGCACGGCATCACGAGGCAGGCCCATACCACCGAGAAGGACCAGCAGGAGAAAGGCGGAGCCACGGGTGCGGGGACCATGGGCAACAAGCACACCGTCGCGTACGGCCTCTACCGGGCGCACGGATTCGTCAACCCACACTTTGCCACAACCACCGGCTTCGCTGAGGGTGACTTGGAGGTGCTCTGGCAGGCGCTCACGAACATGTTCGATCTCGACCGCTCAGCGGCGCGAGGAGAGATGGCCTGCCGCGGCCTCTGGGCGTTCCGGCACCCGACCCCGTTGGGGGTAGCACCCGCGCATACGCTCTTCGAGCGGATCCAGGTGCGGCGGAAGGCGGGCGTGGAGGCGCCCCGAACGTTCTCGGACTACGACGTAAAGGTGGACGACCGCAACGTCCCGGACGGCATTGAACTGGTCCGGCTCTGCTGATCGGACCGGACCTCGAAACCAGGCAGACCATGGATCCCTCCGATCGGGATGCCATCCCGCTATCCGCGCTCAACCAGCTTCTTTTCTGCGAGCGACGGTGTGCGCTCATCCACCTGGAGGGCGTGTTCGTCGAGAATCGTTACACGCTCGAGGGCCGCTTCGCGCACGATCGCGTCGACGAGCCGGAGCTCGAGTCGCGTCCCGGAGTGCGGATCGTACGCGGGCTCCGGCTCTTCTCGCACCGACTCGGGCTCTCCGGCAGGGCGGATGTCGTCGAATTCCACACGCTGGCGGACGGGCGGGAGCGCCCGCACCCCGTGGACTATAAGCGGGGTCGTCGCCGACGATGGGACAATGACGACGTTCAGCTCTGCGCGCAAGCTCTCTGCCTCGAGGAGATGACCGGCCTCGACGTTCCCGAAGGGTCGATCTTCCACGTGCGTTCGCGGCGCCGGCGGGCGGTCGCGTTCGATGCGCAACTCCGACGCGAGACGCAGACGTTCAGCGAACGCCTGCACGCGCTCATCGCGGCGAGCCGTATTCCCCCGCCCATACTCCGTCCCCGGTGCGACGGATGCTCTCTGCGCGCCGTCTGCATGCCGGAACTCTCGGCGCAAGCCCCCGCGCTTGATGCGGCCTCCGCGGCACTGTTTACGGTCGAGGAGGATGTCGAGTCATGATCCAGACGACTCAGAACACTCTTTACGTCTTGGCCCAAGGTGCCTACGTACACAAGGACCATCAGACGGTGAGGGTTGAGTGCGAGGGGGAGACGCGCCTCCGCGTCCCTCTACACAACCTCGAGAGCGTTGCGCTCTTCGGCCGGGTGATGGTGAGTCCGGAACTTCTTCACGCCTGCGCTGAGGGCGGCATCCCACTCACGTTCCTCTCTGTCTCCGGGCGGCTGCTATCGCGCGTGGACGCGCCCGTCTCCGGAAACGTTTTGCTTCGCCGAGAACAATACCGGTGGGCCGATCGGCCGGACCGATGCAGCGGTATCGCACGCAGGGTCGTAGCGGGCAAGCTCCACAACGCGCGCAATCTCGTGCTGCGCGCCGCGCGGGGCGACGCCGGGCCGGAACACGCCCACACGCTGAAGGACGTCGCCCGGACACTGGCGCAACACATTCGCGCATTACGCGTGTGCGACGACATTGACGCGATCCGCGGGCACGAGGGGATGGGAGCCCGAACATACTTCGACGGTTTTAACGCGATGATCCGCCAGAACCAGGACTTCTTCGCCATGCGCGGGAGAACCCGTCGGCCCCCGCGCGATCCGGTGAATTGTGCGCTCTCCTTCGCGTACGCGCTTCTGAGGAACGACTGCCTAGGTGCGGCGACCTCTGCGGGCCTCGACCCGAACGTGGGGTTCTTACACACGGATCGCCCGGGTCGTCCTTCTCTCGCGCTCGACCTCATGGAGGAGTTCCGTCCATTGCTAGCCGATCGCCTCGCGCTGACGCTCATCAATCGGCAGCAGCTCGGGCCAAAGGACTTCGATCAGCGTGATGGTGGTGTCGTCGAACTCACGGAGAGCGGGCGACGGTCGATCATCGGGGGATGGCAGGAACGCAAGCGCGACGAACTCGTGCACCCGCTGCTCAAAGAACGGACGACGGTCGGACTCCTGGCGCACGTCCAGGCCCGTCTCTTGGCGCGCCACATTCGAGGCGAGCTCGACGAGTACGTGCCCTGCATCCTGAGGTGACGATCGATGTACGTTCTCGTATCCTACGATGTGAGTACCCTGACGGCGCGCGGGCGCAAGCGGCTGCGCCGCATCGCGAAGGCGTGCGAAGATTACGGCGTGCGCGTCCAAAAGTCGGTGTTCGAATGCGTGGTCGCAGACAAGGACTGGGTGGTCCTGCGCGAGCGGCTCCTCCGGGAGTTGAACGAACGGGAGGACAGCCTCCGTCTTTACATTCTGGACAGCGTCGCCAAGGACCGGGTCGAGCACCACGGGCGCGGCAAGCCCCTGGATCTCGAGGAGCCGCTAATCGTCTGAAGCGGGGAACATGATCCGGGGAATCTGTGAGCACCCCTCTGCGCGAACCTCGAGCGAGCACGCGTTCTCGGGCGGGTTCGCGCGAGACGTAAGTCGCGGGCGCACAACGACTTGCAGGCGTCGCCTTGATCGCTACCGGCGGTCGGTTGCTCAGGTCTCGTGGGGTTCACGCAAGTTCCGTCATAAGCTCAGATGCCGTGCGGGGTTAAGGCCCCGCGGTTCCTCCGCCCCCTCGGGGGCGGAGGTGGATTGAAACCTGACCATGTGGGGGATCGTGGGCGACGTGCTGAGTTCCTCCGCCCCCTCGGGGGCGGAGGTGGATTGAAACCAGCGCGTGGCAGTCGCGCGAGCCGCAGCAGCAGGAGTTCCTCCGCCCCCTCGGGGGCGGAGGTGGATTGAAACTCAATCCGGTGAGCGAGGGCACGACCGTGCCCGGTTCCTCCGCCCCCTCGGGGGCGGAGGTGGATTGAAACCTCAGACGGTACGGGCCGAAGCTCGTCCGCCTGGGTTCCTCCGCCCCCTCGGGGGCGGAGGTGGATTGAAACATTCCTGGGCAAGTGCCCGCGATGCAGCCGACCTGTTCCTCCGCCCCCTCGGGGGCGGAGGTGGATTGAAACCGCGGAGGTCCGTAAGGGGGAGGGTCTCGATCTTGTTCCTCCGCCCCCTCGGGGGCGGAGGTGGATTGAAACCTATGCCGTCGTCGGGTTCGGCGATGCACGGCAAGGTTCCTCCGCCCCCTCGGGGGCGGAGGTGGATTGAAACGCAAAGGGCACGGGGAACAACGGGAACGGGCACGGTTCCTCCGCCCCCTCGGGGGCGGAGGTGGATTGAAACCAGCATGGTGAGGAGCGCGCGCAACCACTCGCGGTTCCTCCGCCCCCTCGGGGGCGGAGGTGGATTGAAACGTCGCGCTGGGCGGTCTGCTGGGGATTCATGCTGGTTCCTCCGCCCCCTCGGGGGCGGAGGTGGATTGAAACTCGTCCATCACTGGTTCTCCGGATCGCCCGAATCCCGTTCCTCCGCCCCCTCGGGGGCGGAGGTGGATTGAAACCACGGGGTTCCCGTCGCCGTCCTTCCCGATCTTGTGTTCCTCCGCCCCCTCGGGGGCGGAGGTGGATTGAAACCTCCAGAAGTAGACCATGCTATTGCCCGCCCGGAGTTCCTCCGCCCCCTCGGGGGCGGAGGTGGATTGAAACTTTGCTTTCGCGCCTCTTTTTTGCGCGCTCGGCGGTTCCTCCGCCCCCTCGGGGGCGGAGGTGGATTGAAACGATTTCCTTGCGACGAGAGATATCCCGGGCCAGCGGTTCCTCCGCCCCCTCGGGGGCGGAGGTGGATTGAAACCTGGGCCGACTCGCGCACGCGAGCCTGGGTGGCGGTTCCTCCGCCCCCTCGGGGGCGGAGGTGGATTGAAACTTGGTGCGGATGCGGGAGTTGTCGGGGGGCGGTGTTCCTCCGCCCCCTCGGGGGCGGAGGTGGATTGAAACATCGAATTCGAGAAGTCGAAGCTGACCTACCCCGGTTCCTCCGCCCCCTCGGGGGCGGAGGTGGATTGAAACCCCCTTCGCGAGGATCCCGCGCAAGACCTTCGGTTCCTCCGCCCCCTCGGGGGCGGAGGTGGATTGAAACGTGTCGTGGTTCATCCACGACGCCGAGACGCCGTGGTTCCTCCGCCCCCTCGGGGGCGGAGGTGGATTGAAACGGTAAGCGGCTTCACAAGGGTTGTGTTCAGCGTCTGGTTCCTCCGCCCCCTCGGGGGCGGAGGTGGATTGAAACAGGGACTTCCAGGTCCGGGTGTCCGGCTGCCACCGGGTTCCTCCGCCCCCTCGGGGGCGGAGGTGGATTGAAACATCCTCGACATGATCCTGAACACGCGGTACGGCAGGTTCCTCCGCCCCCTCGGGGGCGGAGGTGGATTGAAACGTCATCGGCGTGATCCGCAGCAGTCCGCCGGGGGCGGGTTCCTCCGCCCCCTCGGGGGCGGAGGTGGATTGAAACCCTATTCGCCAAGGCGGACCCGGAGCCGCCGAAGTTCCTCCGCCCCCTCGGGGGCGGAGGTGGATTGAAACGCTACAGCTTCACCAGGGCGGAAGTCGATGCCGGTTCCTCCGCCCCCTCGGGGGCGGAGGTGGATTGAAACGGGATCAACGTCGCGTTGTGCGACCACGCCGCCCGTTCCTCCGCCCCCTCGGGGGCGGAGGTGGATTGAAACCTATCGCTGGGGTCGGTGTGTAGCCGGCCCGGGTTCCTCCGCCCCCTCGGGGGCGGAGGTGGATTGAAACACGGTATGCGTCACTCAGGTTTTTTGCCGTCCGGTTCCTCCGCCCCCTCGGGGGCGGAGGTGGATTGAAACGCGGTTCCGGTCGGCTGAGTCCATGGACTCGGAGGTTCCTCCGCCCCCTCGGGGGCGGAGGTGGATTGAAACCTTGAAGGCCTCGGCCTTCGCGACGAGGTCGGAGAGTTCCTCCGCCCCCTCGGGGGCGGAGGTGGATTGAAACATGGTACGGGGTTAGATCTGGTTTCAGCGCGTAGGTTCCTCCGCCCCCTCGGGGGCGGAGGTGGATTGAAACACGGCGTGATTCCCGCAGACTCCGACGTCGGCGGTTCCTCCGCCCCCTCGGGGGCGGAGGTGGATTGAAACCCTGGAAGGAAAGGACTACGACTACATCACCAAAGGTTCCTCCGCCCCCTCGGGGGCGGAGGTGGATTGAAACTTCGGTCTGTCCGGGAGGCTGGTGCTCAGGATCAAGTTCCTCCGCCCCCTCGGGGGCGGAGGTGGATTGAAACCTGGGCCACGCACGGCTACAACGTGCGCACCGAGTTCCTCCGCCCCCTCGGGGGCGGAGGTGGATTGAAACTTTGGCGTTCCGTGGGGAGGCACCGGTTCCCCTCGGTTCCTCCGCCCCTTCGGGGGCGGAGGTGGATTGAAACCTACCGGCTTGCAGCGTCGGCGCGCCGCACATCCGGTTCCTCCGCCCCCTCGGGGGCGGAGGTGGATTGAAACGGTGTGTCTCGTTCATGTTCTTGTCTCCTTTCGTGTTCCTCCGCCCCCTCGGGGGCGGAGGTGGATTGAAACTACGTTTCACGGGGGCCTCGAGTGGGAGATGGAGGTTCCTCCGCCCCCTCGGGGGCGGAGGTGGATTGAAACCCGTGCTGCCCGATGCTGTTTTTCGCGTGCTGCGGTTCCTCCGCCCCCTCGGGGGCGGAGGTGGATTGAAACCATCCGCGTGCTGGCTGAAGGCGGATGGAACCGGTTCCTCCGCCCCCTCGGGGGCGGAGGTGGATTGAAACTTTGGGCGCGAGGGAACGGCCTCCGAGGTCGCCCTGGTTCCTCCGCCCCCTCGGGGGCGGAGGTGGATTGAAACCTCGATGGCTGCGATCGCGCGCGGCGGCGCCGCCGGTTCCTCCGCCCCCTCGGGGGCGGAGGTGGATTGAAACGTCGAGCCGTACGGTGATTGAAGAAGCGGCGAGGTTCCTCCGCCCCCTCGGGGGCGGAGGTGGATTGAAACATTGCCGCCAGCTTACAGGCCCTCCCCCCCTTCCGTTCCTCCGCCCCCTCGGGGGCGGAGGTGGATTGAAACCTGGTGAAAAATGGCCCTGCGGCGGGGGTGGTAGAGTTCCTCCGCCCCCTCGGGGGCGGAGGTGGATTGAAACCGAGCGAATTCAAGTGATCGACATCGCCGGCGCCGGTTCCTCCGCCCCCTCGGGGGCGGAGGTGGATTGAAACGCGATCGCCGCCGCCGGCAACCGAACACCGCTCAGTTCCTCCGCCCCCTCGGGGGCGGAGGCGGATTGAAACCTCGAAGCTCTGCGATGCGGTGCTGGGGGACACGGTTCCTCCGCCCCCTCGGGGGCGGAGGTGGATTGAAACACGTTCTGGCCTTGCGACCAGAGCTTGCCCATCGAGGGTTCCTCCGCCCCCTCGGGGGCGGAGGTGGATTGAAACCAAAACGGTGCGTGGTTGGCGCCGCGGGCGTTCCGGGTTCCTCCGCCCCCTCGGGGGCGGAGGTGGATTGAAACCTGGGCTACGCCTTCCGTGCGGGCGCGGTCGCCGGCGTTCCTCCGCCCCCTCGGGGGCGGAGGTGGATTGAAACCGCAAATCGAAGAGTTCGCTGGCGCCCTCGCGCGAAGTTCCTCCGCCCCCTCGGGGGCGGAGGTGGATTGAAACCCGGCTGGCGGGGACGTCACCGTGACCAACCCCGGTTCCTCCGCCCCCTCGGGGGCGGAGGTGGATTGAAACATCACTCTGGTGACAGTCTCTCCGTGCACGCTCAGTTCCTCCGCCCCCTCGGGGGCGGAGGTGGATTGAAACTGATTCGCAACGTCCAGCCGCGCGCTGGTTGAAGGTTCCTCCGCCCCCTCGGGGGCGGAGGTGGATTGAAACGGCGGCGAGAGCGTACACGCGCTTTTCGCCGATCTGGTTCCTCCGCCCCCTCGGGGGCGGAGGTGGATTGAAACCATGGTGGATGACGAGGTGGGTTCCGATTCCTATCGTTCCTCCGCCCCCTCGGGGGCGGAGGTGGATTGAAACTTCTTTCGGGCTTCGATCTCTCCTTACTCGAGGTGTTCCTCCGCCCCCTCGGGGGCGGAGGTGGATTGAAACCTCGAAACCACAGAAGCCGCGGAGCGAATCGCGCGGTTCCTCCGCCCCCTCGGGGGCGGAGGTGGATTGAAACGCCGTGGCCTTGTCCGCGGCGCGCTCGATCTCCGGTTCCTCCGCCCCCTCGGGGGCGGAGGTGGATTGAAACGTCGTGGAAAAGCTCAACCTCGGCCCGTTCGGGAGTTCCTCCGCCCCCTCGGGGGCGGAGGTGGATTGAAACCCAACTGGGCCCAGGAGGGTTCTGGAACTCGACGGTTCCTCCGCCCCCTCGGGGGCGGAGGTGGATTGAAACAAGGAGTCCGACCCCCTCGCCTCGACGCGCACGCGGTTCCTCCGCCCCCTCGGGGGCGGAGGTGGATTGAAACTTCGGCACGCCCCCGCAGGCCGCGCCCAACCAGGTTCCTCCGCCCCCTCGGGGGCGGAGGTGGATTGAAACTCCGACGCGGCGGCCTTGGATGCCGCGCGCGGTGGTTCCTCCGCCCCCTCGGGGGCGGAGGTGGATTGAAACCTTTGTTTTGCCATGTCAACCTCCAGCAACGGGAGTTCCTCCGCCCCCTCGGGGGCGGAGGTGGATTGAAACGGCAAGAGCGGCGCGAAGAACGTGGGCGTGATCCAGGTTCCTCCGCCCCCTCGGGGGCGGAGGTGGATTGAAACTTTCAGAATGGGATGCGGTCGTGGAAGTCGTCCGGTTCCTCCGCCCCCTCGGGGGCGGAGGTGGATTGAAACAGGTTTTTGCTCCGCATCGCCCGCTTCGCCTGCGGTTCCTCCGCCCCCTCGGGGGCGGAGGTGGATTGAAACTACACGCTTTCCACGCTCCTTCGTGGTCGCCGCGGTTCCTCCGCCCCCTCGGGGGCGGAGGTGGATTGAAACCAATTTCCGCGACGCCACCGTCGCCTGGAGCGGCGTTCCTCCGCCCCCTCGGGGGCGGAGGTGGATTGAAACCGCGCGCGAAGCCCCACTTACGCAGGGTGGCGGTGTTCCTCCGCCCCCTCGGGGGCGGAGGTGGATTGAAACTTGAAGCAGGCGTTGCGCGCCGCCGCCGCGCCCGGTTCCTCCGCCCCCTCGGGGGCGGAGGTGGATTGAAACCGCTCACGATGCGCCACGATCTGGCTGCGCGGCACGGTTCCTCCGCCCCCTCGGGGGCGGAGGTGGATTGAAACCACGACGGACGGCACGCGTGCGGCGCATCACCTGGTTCCTCCGCCCCCTCGGGGGCGGAGGTGGATTGAAACCTCATTTCAGAGATCGGTCAGCGCTGCTCTCCAGGTTCCTCCGCCCCCTCGGGGGCGGAGGTGGATTGAAACATGTTGTCGCCCTCGTTCACCCCTCCCACCATGAGTTCCTCCGCCCCCTCGGGGGCGGAGGTGGATTGAAACGCCGGAACCGCAGCCCAGATCGCCACCGCGTTTCGGTTCCTCCGCCCCCTCGGGGGCGGAGGTGGATTGAAACTTCTTCAGAGCTTCTATCTCTCCGTACTCTCGGTGTTCCTCCGCCCCCTCGGGGGCGGAGGTGGATTGAAACGCATACTGGCCGACTCACTGCCCGATCTGCGGAGGTTCCTCCGCCCCCTCGGGGGCGGAGGTGGATTGAAACACGGTGCAGCAGACGCAGGGCGCGCTGGATACCTCGTTCCTCCGCCCCCTCGGGGGCGGAGGTGGATTGAAACGTGGTCCTCGTGATGCACGGCACGCTCGCCAATGCGGTTCCTCCGCCCCCTCGGGGGCGGAGGTGGATTGAAACATCGCGGGAGAAGTGCCCAAGAACGCCAGCGCCGCGTTCCTCCGCCCCCTCGGGGGCGGAGGTGGATTGAAACATCGAATCTACGCACCGCACGATTGCGGCGGCACGGTTCCTCCGCCCCCTCGGGGGCGGAGGTGGATTGAAACATGACATACCCCGTCACCACGATCCGGCCCGAAGGTTCCTCCGCCCCCTCGGGGGCGGAGGTGGATTGAAACCATGCGCACCCCGCCGCGGCGGCTCTGCTCGCGCGGGTTCCTCCGCCCCCTCGGGGGCGGAGGTGGATTGAAACCGACAGCGGTGGGGAAGTGGTGGGGTGCCCGAACGTTCCTCCGCCCCCTCGGGGGCGGAGGTGGATTGAAACCTTGCCGGCCACGGCGTCATCCCGGCAGATTCTGGTTCCTCCGCCCCCTCGGGGGCGGAGGTGGATTGAAACGCGTCGGGCACCGCCGCGCAGATGGGAGGCGGGGTGGTTCCTCCGCCCCCTCGGGGGCGGAGGTGGATTGAAACCTCGCCGCCGCCGACGTGCAACGCGATGGCTTCGTTCCTCCGCCCCCTCGGGGGCGGAGGTGGATTGAAACCAGTCCGCTGGTGCAGCTCGCGCGCTCACTCGCAAAGTTCCTCCGCCCCCTCGGGGGCGGAGGTGGATTGAAACGCAGCTCCCACGGTGTTCACCGCGCGGCGCACGCTGTTCCTCCGCCCCCTCGGGGGCGGAGGTGGATTGAAACTCACAACCGCCCCAACGGCGGCTTTTCCACCAGAGTTCCTCCGCCCCCTCGGGGGCGGAGGTGGATTGAAACCGCCCAAGTAGGGTGCGAGCAATGGGCCACGGCCCGTTCCTCCGCCCCCTCGGGGGCGGAGGTGGATTGAAACTTTGTCATTCGATCGAGCGTACACCAGCTCCCCGTTCCTCCGCCCCCTCGGGGGCGGAGGTGGATTGAAACTCCGTCACCGTCCTGGCGCCCGGGATATGCTGGCCGTTCCTCCGCCCCCTCGGGGGCGGAGGTGGATTGAAACAGTCCGAGATTCGGGGGGTTTCGCACTACCGCGTGGTGTTCCTCCGCCCCCTCGGGGGCGGAGGTGGATTGAAACCCCCGGCATGTAGGCGGTTCCGCCGTGGTTTATCCCGGTTCCTCCGCCCCCTCGGGGGCGGAGGTGGATTGAAACCGCCTGGCGCTCGTAGCCCTCGGGATCAAAGAGGTTCCTCCGCCCCCTCGGGGGCGGAGGTGGATTGAAACGGGAGCACGCGGTATTTCCGCGCGCAGTCGCCGGGTTCCTCCGCCCCCTCGGGGGCGGAGGTGGATTGAAACTCCGGTCCCCACACTTCGTCCACGAGCCGCTGCACGGTTCCTCCGCCCCCTCGGGGGCGGAGGTGGATTGAAACTCCGGTCCCCACACTTCGTCCACGAGCCGCTGCACGGTTCCTCCGCCCCCTCGGGGGCGGAGGTGGATTGAAACAGCCCGTCCGCGAGCGCATGGCCGATCACCGTAGAGTTCCTCCGCCCCCTCGGGGGCGGAGGTGGATTGAAACGTAGGGGTCAAAAGCCCATCCGCTATGCCAACGAGTTCCTCCGCCCCCTCGGGGGCGGAGGTGGATTGAAACCCGGCGCAGCGGTGTGGGCCACCCCGCCAGTTGCGGTTCCTCCGCCCCCTCGGGGGCGGAGGTGGATTGAAACTGTGCTTGACCATCCTAAGGCTGGTTGGAGTGTTAGGTTCCTCCGCCCCCTCGGGGGCGGAGGTGGATTGAAACTGAGGAACAGCATCACCGACGTTGCGACCTCGGAGGTTCCTCCGCCCCCTCGGGGGCGGAGGTGGATTGAAACCTCAGGACTGCGCGACTGGGACCGCGTCGCCAGGGTTCCTCCGCCCCCTCGGGGGCGGAGGTGGATTGAAACGGGTGGCAGGGGTGGGCATGCTCGTACCTCAGAAAGTTCCTCCGCCCCCTCGGGGGCGGAGGTGGATTGAAACTTCGCCCTCCCCACCTCGGGCGAGTACGCCGGCGTTCCTCCGCCCCCTCGGGGGCGGAGGTGGATTGAAACTTGACCGGGTAGTCGTATCCCCGGTGGTAGACCGGTTCCTCCGCCCCCTCGGGGGCGGAGGTGGATTGAAACGACTCCTGCCACGCAGTACGCATCGTATGCGGGGTTCCTCCGCCCCCTCGGGGGCGGAGGTGGATTGAAACGCGCGCGCCGGCTCGCAGGCACTGGTGCGCCGGCAAGTTCCTCCGCCCCCTCGGGGGCGGAGGTGGATTGAAACTACCGCCGGGGCCATCCGGTGCGGACCCACCGGAGTTCCTCCGCCCCCTCGGGGGCGGAGGTGG